>SDBT01000067.1_pt1 | contig 124866 bp, 123 predicted proteins | sample 2277101 | NCBI WGS metagenome assembly SDBT01 (sample SAMN10404973, study PRJNA504765) | marine sediment metagenome | isolation source: marine sediment core GS10_PC15, 103 cmbsf | place: Arctic Ocean: Southern Knipovich Ridge | collected 2010
TTTCCTCAGGGTACTGAGATGTTTCACTTCCCCTGCTTACCCCCTCCCAGCCTATGTGTTCAGCTGGGGGTGCTCAGGTTTTACCTGAGCGGGTTGCCCCATTCGGGAATCCCCGGCTAAGCTTGCTCGACAGCTCACCGAGGCTTTTCGCAGTCTTGCCACGCCCTTCTTCGGCCCTTGATACCAAGGCATCCACCATGTGCCTTCACCGCTTGACCTGCTTCAGATTTGATATTAGTCCTCATATTCAATTGTTAATGTGCTACAGGCAAAAGCGAGAGGCTTGGCGATAAACACCAAGCCTCTCGCTTGGTTACTAATCACCAATTCCTTCTCTTATATAGCTTGCCTCTTCATCAATAATAACCTTTGCCCTAAAGACTAGTAATAATGCTAGCATAGTGCATTAACTTTGTCAAGCAAAATTGGTCAATTTTCCATTAATTTACGGTAGTAGGTCAATTTGGATTTGATGGAATTTAACAGGGGGCTTGACAAGATATAGTATAATAGTAATAGGTTAAAGGTAATGGGAGTGGTCAGATGTTGAAGATAGACCGTCGCCGCTCTAGCATTGAGGTAATAGCCGATATGCTGAGGTTAGGTGAAGCGGGCAAAACTGAAATTATGTACAGCGCCAATATGAGCTACTTTCAACTACAAAAGTACCTTAACTTCATGCTGCAACTGGGGCTAATCGATAAAGTGGCGGTAGGAAATCCCGTCGTGACCTACAGAATAACCAGGAAGGGGCTTAGACTACTGAAAAGCATAGACAGCATCCTGGAAGTGCTTGAGTCAGGGAACGAGGATTGAGCTCAGGCTTTCAGCAGTGCTGAATAAAGTGGGAGAGATAAACAAAGGCGCTACCAATACTTAAGATGAAGATGATAGCGCCAAAAATTATTACTTTAAAGACTAAGTGCGGCAAGAAGACACTAATTAAGGGAGAGAGTGCATGGGTGAAAAAAGAATGCTAATAGTGCCGGCAGAACTTGTTGAGAAAATTGACGGCAATCGCGGAGATATGAGTCAAGCCGAGTTTATTGATTTCTTAATTAGTACTCAACTAAAGGAAAAAACCAAAGAGCACCAGTTTGTCACCAAGGAAGAGATTCGGCATCTGGAGCAAGATCTAAAGCAACTCCTCAAGAGCTTCCTCGACTTCTTTTTCAGCTATGGGCTTGAGCTCGGTAAACAATCACCCAAAGCTGAGTTTGAAGAGCTAACCAGTAAACTAAAAGGGCTTGAGAATGACCTAGCCTCAGAAGACAAACCGGGAGAGGCTAAGATTAAATGGAAATAGTTTATTAATCAACCTTGCCCCCTCTGACGCTACATCATATTAGCAGCCAAAAGAAAAGCCTCTATCTTCCTCAACCAATGCCCAGATAATCAAAATCCCCATTTTGACCAATAGCCTTAAGCAGCCTCACTAGAACATTATTCTAGAATATAAAACCTTCCCATAGCCAGTGCAATCTGCAATAGTGGAAATGGGAAGGTTTTATGATTTATATCTTTATCGGCATTCTCGGGTTTCTAATAATACACGCCTTTGATATCGTCTCCCTAAAGAGAATCCCCGTGGCAAAACCACTCACCTGGATATTAGGTAGTGGATTACTAGGTTATTCCCTCATAATGATGTCCCTTGCCCCTGATAAGTTGTTACTACCATTGTGGTCAATTTGGCTGGGCTGGGTTCTGCTGGTAATATCTTTCTTCCTCTTAATATATTCCCTATTTATTAATCTCCCCTTCCGCAAGACATATCTGGCCACTGGTGTCGGGGATAGGCTAATAACAACCGGGCTATATGCCCTTGTCCGTCATCCCGGAGTGCACTGGTTTACCATAACCCTGCTATCTCTAATCCTAGTTTCCAAGTCAAGCCTGCTACTTATAGCCGTACCGATATGGATTCTACTGGACATAGCGCTGGTAATTGTTCAGGACAAGTTTTTCTTCAGCAAGATGTTTGACGGCTATGATAGATACCGGCAGGAAACACCAATGCTAGTGCCGAATCGACAGAGCATAAATGTCTTCATAAATTCACTAAAACAATTTAGAGTCTAAATTTTGGCTCAAGGAGGAGGAAAATGACAGAATTAGCAGAACTGATTAGGCAAGGTAAAAATGAGGAGTTATGGCAGAGGTGTTGTGGGTTTATTGACCTGAGTCTTGAGGATTTTATGATGATTCAGCAGCGGCTACTTTTAGAACAGCTAGAACTGCTGAAGAAATGCGAACTGGGCCGCTATATCATGAACGGAGCTAATCCCAAGACCGTGGAAGAGTTCCGGGAGCAGGTACCCCTCACCACCTATGCTGATTACGCTCCCTACCTTCTGAAGCGAAGGATGGACGTACTGCCGAAGAAACCAATTCTGTGGCAGTATACCTCAGGCAAGTCCGGGGAGTATCCTTTCCGGTGGGCACCGGTCACCGCCAGGCAACTTAAGGAGATAGAGCCACTAATATTTGCCTTAATATTGTTCTCCAGTTGTAAACAAAGAAAGGAAGTTGCCTTCCAGGAATATGATAAGTTTCTCTACGGGATGGCGCCCCCACCCTATGCCACCGGCACAATGGCGCGTGCTTTCCCCCATGAGCTGTTTAATTTCCTGCCGCCGGTAGAGGAAGCCGAAAAAATGCCTTTTGAGGAGAGGATACAGCAGGGCTTTAAATTGGCTTTATCTGATGGGTTGGATATATGCTTTTCCTTATCCAGCATTGCCGTAGCCATAGGTGACCGCTTCAGTCAAAGAGGCAGAAACACAAACTTCAAGGCTTTACTTAAAAGACCCAAAGCTCTCTCTCGGTTGGCAAAAGGGCTGGTAAAAAGTAAGCTGGCTCGTCGTTCCTTACTGCCCAAAGATATATGGTCGCTCAAAGGCTTAATCACCTTTGGGATAGACGGCTCGGTATATCGAGAGAAAATTAAGGAAATGTGGGGTAGATATCCGCTGGATTTCCACGGCTGCACCGAGGCTGTCCTGATTGCCATGCAAACCTGGGATTACCAGGGTATGACCTTCATACCTCATCTCAACTTCTTCGAGTTTATTCCTGAAGAGGAAAGTATTAAATCAAGAGAAGACCAAACATATCAGCCAAAAACTCTATTGCTGGACGAGGTTAAACCAGGTAACTACGAGGTGGTTATTACCAGTTTCCATGGTGGTACATTTGTTAGATATAGACCAGGTCACCTGATTAAAATAATGTCATTGCGCAATGAACAACTCAATATAGATATCCCCCAAATGAGCTTCCTCGCCCGTGTAGATGACCAGATTGACATTGCCGGTTTTACCCGGTTATCAGAAAAAGTTATCTGGCAGGCTATAGAGAACACCGGGCTAGCTCACAAGGATTGGGTGGCACGCAAAGAGGTTAAGGATAAACCAGTACTACAGCTATATATTGAACTCAGGGAAAACGGATATGTTACCCGCGAGCAGGTAGCCGCCGCCGTCCATGAAGAACTCAAGAAACTGGATACTCCCTATGCTGAGCTGGAATCTTTTACCGGACTGAGGCCACTGGAGGTTAATCTACTTCCTGAAAACGCTTTTCAGCTCTATAAGCTGAGGCAGCAAGCCGCCGGTGCTGACCTGACTCACCTGAAGCCACCTCACATCAACCCGTCTGATGCTACGGTGAATTTCCTGGTCAATGCTGCTGGTAAAGTAGCCGTAAGGACAAGGGATAAAGTAGAAGCCTAAATAGACGGCCTAATTTCTAAGTAGTTTAGCTACTATAGGGCACGATTATAGTGGTTAGCCAACCATAAAAGCTGGTAGCAAGCCCAGCTCTTGCTACCAGCTTTATTTTATGTAAAATGACCCCCTCCATATTCCTATTGACAAGGCCAAAGCTATAAGGGATAATTGGAGTAATAATACCTGATTTTTTATCAGAGGAGAACACTGTAGTGAGCATATGGGCGCTAATCCCACTTATTACCTGCCTGGCTTATATTACCCTGTTCATGCTGGCATTACAGTCCACAGAAAGACGAATAATTAAGATATTCGCCTTTTATCTGGCTGTTGCCGCAACCTGGAGTTTCACCTCTTTCATGCTCCATCTCAATGCCTTCCCCAAGCAGGCACTATTTTGGAACGAAATCCTGACAGTAGCCCTGATATGGACCTTGATTGCCTACTACCACTTTGCTCGGGCCTACACTAACCGGCCAGCGGGGATAGGACTATATGTTGGTTACGCCCTTTTATCAGTGCTGGCCGTGCTTTCCCTCAGTGGCAATATAGTCCAGTATTCCTATGTTGTTGATGGAGTTTTATATCACAGCCTGGGAGCTTCAATCTACTTTATCGGCGCCATTAGCCTCACTTTTATTGGTGCTGTAATATATCTGCTGGTAAAAAAATACCGTAACTCTACCGACCCGATAGACCGCAATAGAACAGCCTACCTGATGGTTGGCTGGAGTATCTGGGTAGTTCTCAGCTATACCAACCTTATCCCGATTTTAGCTGGATTTCCCCTGGACCACATTGGCAACCTCATCAATGCCGCCATAATTAGTTATGCCATTCTCCGGTTCCACCTTCTTGACATCAAGTTCGTGATGAGAAGAGGACTGGCCTACTCCATCTTAGTGGGTACTCTTATTGGTATATACATCGGTGTTGTATTCCTTGGTTTCAACCTATTCCCCACACAACCAACAAGCACCATTGTAGCACTAGCAACTGTAACAACCCTCGTGCTAGCTCTAGTAGCTTCCCCACTAAGATATGTTGTCCAGGAAGGCATTGACCGACTCTTTTATCGGGGAACCTATCAGTATCGTCAAGCACTGCTCAGCTTCAGCAGCAAAATGGGTAATATCCTTAACTTGAATGAGCTGGCTAACGAACTACTACTTGCCATAAACCGAGCACTACACATCACCCGAGCCAATTTACTATTCCCGGATGCTGATAGTGGTAATTTCACCACCCAGTTTACCTACCCTAAAGCTGAAGATGAGTTAAGTAATGAGCTTAGATTTAATGCTGATAACCCTATCATCGCCTGGATGGATAAAAAAGGCGACCCCCTTAGCCCAGAACAAATTGATAACACTCCGGAATTTAAGGGGCTATGGCAGGCCGAAAAAGAACAACTAACCAAGGCTAGCTGGGGGCTCTTATATCCCGTTAAGAGTCGGGGTAAGCTAATTGGCATTCTAGCCCTGGGTAAAAAGCGGTCAGGCAGTATTTACTCTCACGAAGATATACAACTGGTGACGACCATAGCCAATCAAGCTGGTATCATCATAGAAAATGCTCAACTTTATACCCAAGCTACGATAAGGGCCAATACCGATGGCCTGACTGGGTTATATAACCACCGCCATTTCCACGAGCGACTGGAGCAAGAGATTGCCCGCGGTTCACGCTTTGGCACGGTATTTTCCGTAATAATGCTCGACATAGACCTTTTCAAGGTTTATAACGATATCTACGGACATCTAGCTGGCGACCGGACTCTACGAAAAATTAGCGAGCTTATTAAAAGCTCCGTCCGAAACATGGACATGACTTTTCGCTATGGGGGAGAGGAATTCACTGCCATTCTACCGGAGGCACGACTTGATGATGCCTACAGAGTAGCCGAACGCATTCGCACAACAATAGAATCAACAATGGGCTCCAAGGGGATGCCGATGACGGTTAGCCTTGGTGTTGCCAGCTGGCCATCTGATGGCGTGGCGAGGGAAGAAATCATTGGCTGTGCTGATGCCGCACTATACCGGGCTAAACAAACCGGAAGAAATCAGACATGCTTATCCTCAGACATAGTGGAATCAGGAACATCTGTGGTAGGTGAGGAGCTTGAGGCGCAACGAGGAGCTTTAAATATAATCTATGCTTTAGCCGCCACTGTTGATGCTAAAGACCATTACACCTATGGTCATTCCAAGAAAGTCAGCGAGTATGCATCAGTCATATCTGAAGCGCTTGGTCTGCCCGAAGATAGACTGGCCACCATCCGAGCCGCTGCCCTGCTACATGATATTGGTAAAATCAGTATTCCTGATTCGATACTTAATAAAGAGGGAACTCTGACTGAGCAGGAATGGGAGGAAATTAAAACTCACCCTCAGGTTGGCATAGATATACTCAGGCATGTCATTGACCTAGTTAACTGCCTGCCCGCTATCTTGCATCATCATGAGCATTATAATGGTAGTGGCTACCCTACTGGTTTAAAAGGTGATAAAATTCCGCTAGAGGCTCGTATTTTGGCTATAGCCGATGCTTATGATGCCATTACTTCCATACGGCCTTACCATGAGCGACTATCATCGCAACAAGCCATTAATGAGTTAAAACGCTGTGCCGGAACTCAATTTTCCCCTGAGATAGTGGACGTCTTCTGCAAGATAATGGAACCTATTCTAGCCAAAGAATTAAAAATAAAGTAGAGCAAGCCACGGAGGCCTCGAACCTCCAACCGGCGGATTAAGAGTCAGAAACCTGACATCCCACCCTATTGCCCTAAATAGCACAGCGTGTCGTCAAGTTTGGCGTCAAGCTACCTTTTGTGACGGCATTACCTGTGGGGCTCAATAATTACCTTGATGGAATTCTGGGCATCAGCGACGAGCTGGAAACCCAAGCCTGTTTCGGCCAGACCCAGACGATGGGTAATCATCTGGCGCACCGGCACAGTGCCCGCCCGAATTAGTTCCAGTGCCATTTGGTAGTCAGCCGGGCTGCCGGCATAGGAAGTGGTAAGTGTTATATCATTTCGCCAGAAAAGCTCATTTATTGAAATTGGAATAGTAACGCCGGGGTCTGTTGGTGCGAAAAGGAGAATAGTGCCTCCGCTCTCTACTGAATTTAAGGCTTGGGTAATAGCTGATATAGCACTGGTACACACTATCACCAGGTCAGCCAGACGACCTTCATTGACCTGACGCAGGCAAGCGGGCATGTCCTCTTCAGCCTGGATGGTAATCTCAGCCCCGAACCGTTGCGCCGCCTCCAGCCGGTAGTCGTTTATATCTGTCGCTATCACCCGACCTGCCCCCAAAGCGCCGGCTAGCTGAACATGAAGCAGCCCGGCAATGCCACTGCCAATGACGAGCACACTGTTGCCCGGCGGCATGTGTGCCAGCCTTTGTCCCCGCAGGACGCAAGCTAATGGTTCAACAAATGTTGCCTCTTCACAAGATACTTCGTCGGGCAACAGGAATACCCCGCGGTCAACATTGATGGCTGGCAACCGAATATATTCAGCAAAACCACCGGGGTCAAAATTCGTCCGGCGGAGGATATCGCAAACGGTGTGATGTCCATTCAGGCAGTAATGACATGTATTACAGGGGACATGATGAGCCACTGATACCCGGTCACCTTCCTTATAACGCTCCACTCCCTCTCCCACCGCTACAATCTGCCCGCCAATCTCATGTCCCAGCACCAAGGGCGCCCGGTCAAGGCGATACCACTCCATCACATCACTACCGCAGATGCCACTAGCCTCCACCCGCACCAGCAGCTCACCAGAACCGATTTGTGGTATAGGCATCTCCTCTATCCGCACATCCCGGTTGTTATACCACAGGGCGACACGCATTCTATTTCTCTCCGTGCCGGTCACGACTTCTTCAGTCCCTTCTCTTTCACGCTCTCGTATAACTCTTGAGCCTCTTTTGGGGTAGCATTTTGGTGAATAATGGCACGCATGGCCTTAATCATTGCCACCGGGAAATCATTCTGCCAGATGTTCCTTCCCAGATTCACTCCGATAGCTCCTTTTTGCATGCCATTGCAAACAAACTCAAACGCCTCAAGCTCAGTATCAACCTGGGGCCCACCAGCCATAATTACGGGAACAGGGCAACCCCTTGTCACCCGGTCAAAGTCTTCACACCAGTAGGTTTTTACCACACGGGCCCCCAACTCAGCCGCGATGCGACAGGACAAGGCGAGGTAGCGGGCATCTCGTTTTTCAAGCTCCTTGCCCACAGCGGTAACTGCCATTACTGGTAAGCCATACCTTTCGCCCTCATCAACGAGTTTTGATAGATTTAATAACGACTCTTTCTCATAGTCACTACCAACAAAGATAGAAATGCCCACTGCCGAAGCATTAAGGCGGATAGCCTCCTCCATGGAGGTGGTAATTCCTTCATTAGCCAGGTCTTTCCCCACCATACTGGTGCCACCAGACACCCTGAGAATAATCGGTTTAGTGTCGTCGGGGTCTACTGATGAGCGTAACACACCCCTGGTAATGAAGATTGCATCAGCATAAGGCAATAGTGGCTCAATAGTTTTACGCGGTTCTTCCAATTTCCTGGTGGGACCCTGAAAGTATCCGTGGTCTACTGGTAAGAACAAAGCATGCCCGTCTGATTGGATAAGTTGTGCCATACGGTTTGCCATTCCCCATTCCATCTGGTAATCCTCCTTCCCGAGTTTATGGTTTGTTGCCCAGTTGTCAAAGAGCCAACCCAACCAGCTTCACTATTTGTAAGCAGTGAGCCGCCCGGGACTCGAACCCGAAACCTGCTGATTAAGAGTCAGCTGCTCTGCCAGTTGAGCTAGCGGCCCACCCAAAGTCTCAGTCTAACAAATCGAGACTTTCTATGCAACTACACAATGATTCCCGCCCATTTCTAAGGGGTTTTTACTTAATACTGTCTATCAGGTCCTGGCGGCTGGTCAAGCCAGCAACTGTGTTCAGAAAATCCTTTAATGAGGCACTCTGGTTTCTTAACACTTTTAGCTCAAGCCCAATGGGACTAATAGAGGTTGGTCTATCAGCATAGGTGCCATAAAAGGCAAAATAGGCCTGATTCAGTTTTCTTATATAGTAGTCTTTTGAGACCAGATATTGGCGTTTCTGCTCCATAAACTCCTCAGCTTGCTCAACTTCTCCCCGAGCCAAGTATTTATCAACGGCCCGTCTTATATTCCTCATCTCCTGGTTAAAGTCAAATTCTGACTCTACTTCCCTGGTCTGCCTATTGCCACTCTCATACCGGGAGTAATATTTTTCATATACAATAGCGCCAATTTCCTTGCTTACTATACCAGCCACGGTTTCGTTCATGGTGGCAATATCATAATTTCTGGACACACCACTTAAATCAAGCAAGTATAAAAACCCCAAAGGTTTAAATGCCAGGTATTGATGCAGCCATTCCTCAGTCGCGGTATCAATAGTAAACTGCAAACTGGCATCGTTAGCCACAAAGGTGGGATATGTCCCGCCAAAGCCACCAAGCTTAACTACCAACGAGGAGACACCCAGTTTATCAACCTCAGCTTCAATATCTTCCATTTCCTCAAGGCTAAGGTTCTGTATTAGAGTGACCTCCTTGATACTATTTATCCTGTCTCTAGGTGAAATCACCAGCAAATGGGGTGGGTTCTCAAGCTTGAAACTTACCGGTGGGAAGCTAACCTTTAATTTTATGTATTTATCTACTGGATTGAAAATGCCCTCCCCTGCCAGAGCCTCTTTCATCTGCTCCTTTATTATTCTTCCCACCACATCCTCCAGGGCTGCCCTTTGCTCTTCTAAGGTATTTAATTCAGCTTCCAGTGAGGCCCGGCCGCCCTGCCTATCACCAGTGTTGATTGCTTTTATTGCGGACTTTAAGACGTTGATACGCTTAACCAGGGAATAATATTTTGTAACCTGGCTTGACTCGTCTTCAACCTCCCTCTCCTGACCGACAATTGATTGCTTTCCTCCACCTAGTAGGGTCTTAAATTCCCAGTTTACCATATCGAAGCGGTAGGGCTTCACGATTGAGTTTAGATGCCTATCAAAGTCCGGCATGGGAGCACAACCTCCACTCAGAGAAAGAACTAATAATAAACAGGTAATAATAATTAATCTCATTTTTCCGGATACTGTTTCAACCTAATTCCCTACCCCTTCAGTCTTACCTTCACCGGCTCTATTATTTGAGACAGGGCTTCCCCCGTCTTTTCATTGATTATAATGTCAATCTTGTCCACCTGATGTAGCACCGGTAAACCTCCTCGTATTCAAGTATCCACGGAATATCAAAGCTGGCGTATGAATTCATCCATCGAAGGCAAAGGCAAGACAGCTACGAAGCGATATTACCTTCTATCACTTCCTCTCCCGCCTATCGGCTAGCCCTTCAAAGTGGCCATCTTTTTCACCACCTCACGCTGTGTAGCCAGCGCCTGATCAACATCTGACAGGGGTAGGGTCTGGACATCACAGAAGGGGGTCATGGGGTACCCCGCAATTATATCGTTCAGTTCCTCCAGATTGTCCACGTTGGCGATACCCAGTCCCCCGGGCTGTCCAGCAACAGAATAAATGGCATCAAATTTGCCGCTTCCCTTGGCCCATGCCATCCATTTTATCGTTGCCTCAATGAGAGCCGGCATTATTTCCGGTGGCGGTGGCTGCTTCTGGATTATGATGGTTAAAAACTTCATTAGTGTTGTCCTCCTTCCTTCCAGTGTTAACAATCAGCAGGTGGCTTCGCAACTGCCTTGGAAGTTGAGTATAGCACCAGAGAGAGCAAGGTTCAATAGCTGATTAGGAGCCGGAAGCCCCAAATACGAGAGACCAGAAGTTAATGGTTTAGATACCAGCCGGCATTAAGGACGCTAAAAATCCGGTGGCCTTTGTCTACCTATCAAAGTTAACGGCTAGTCTTCGGTACACCCTAACCCGACTAACCTACCCTGGCTACCGCCTTAGCCAGCTCCCAGGCATACTCATAGAGATGCAACCCCTTGCTCAGAGCAATTAGCTCGCCATCATCAACCCCTATCTCCCCCGCCATGTATTCCTTAAGGAGTTGAATAGCTGCCAGATTAGACGGGAAGCCCGCCCACAGGTCCCATGACCGGAAATAGGCAACGAAATGAAGTTTACCATACCTAACCCTGGTATCAATCCCGCGCAGACATGGCGGGTCAGTAAGAAGGAAGATAGACTGCTCGTCACCTACTGCCATAAAAGCCTGATTGGTATTATAGCCATCCTGCTTATACATTCTGATTACTTCGCCAATCTGCTTCTCTAAATACTGGCCATAGGTATACTGCTCTCCCTCGGCTTTATGCGCCGTCATCAGGTAAGGCAGGTAGCTTTCTATATACTCCATGGTAGTTGGCGCCGGCACGCCCGGTGGCACATCAGGTACTAAAGGCTTTGTGCCTGGATTCTTCACCTGGACAACAACAAAGTCAAGCTCTTTCCGATGCTGACCAGCGTAGCTCCCACGCTCAATTTTATACTCGTATCCCTCAGTCAAGGTCTCTCGCAGACAAAGAAACCACGCCTCGGAAAGATCTCTAGCTTCAACTAATGAAATTTTCACCGGATAGAATCCTTATAACCTGGCAACCCTTTAAAGCCGAAAGCTTTCCTCAAGCTTGACTTCCCCCTTCATATTCAGTATCTTAACACCAACCTGCTCATTATTTATGTCAAGTACAGCAAAGGTGGCTTCTCCCTTCCTGTCATCAGCCCTTAAATGTCCTGGATTTACCATAAGAATACCACCCTCAACTCTGGCATAGAAGGAACGACCATGACCAAAGAGGACCATATCAACCTTTCGGCTGACTATATACTCCTCAGGTATTTTATCATCAGGCAGGTCATTACGGTGACTATTCTTGGTGTGAGTAACTAGTACTCTTAGGCCAACTATATCTTTAATCACTCTATTTGGCACCGAGGCATCCTTATAGAGAGCTTCAGAAACACCGGGTACCTTAATAACATTAACCGGCAAAATATCCAGTATGCGGGCATCATAGTAATCATTACCCAGATGGATTATGTGGTCAACCTCTCCTTCCATCATGTACTCAGCAGCTCGGCGCACATATTCAATATTACCCTGGGAATCACTCATTACCCCTATTTTCATCGGGCTATCCTCATTATTGTCTTTGGACTATTGCTCCTTCTTGAAAATAGCAAAGAATCTGTCCTCGTACTCCTCAAACAAACCCCACCGGTCAAGCTCTGCCTTTAGCTCATAGGGTTCATACTCGCCCTGTGACACCTTGGTAAAAAGTTCGTCAATCCGTAGCCTGGCATCAGCTGGAATACCGCTGGTATCAACATCCAACAGTCCTCTAGTTCCCATCTGTTGCAGGTTATCCGGTAAAGAGCTTCTGGTCATCTCATAAATAAACTTCATCAAAGATACATCCCAGAGCTCATCCTCACCCTTGATAATAGAGGTTAGTGAGTCACCACGCTTATCAATCTCAGCATTTAGCTTATTTACTACCGAAAGCAAATTGTCAGCGACAATGGTAAGCTCTTTAGGCTCATTCTTGTAAGTATAAAACAAACCAGGGGCATCAGGACCCTGTATCCTGATTAGCGCGTCAAGATATTTTCTGGCTTCCGAGCTAAACCCTGCAAGTCGGGAGAGATAATAAGGCGTTACAATCCTCGGCCGTTCCGCAATTACCCGCCCCTCTCTAATCACTGTCTCGGTGACATTTTTGGCCAGCTCAGAGTAAACTGGTTCAGTTACCAGGTAATAGTATATATTTGTCGTGCCGAAGGTGGATAGGGTCTGCTTAGGCTGCCTTAATATCTCGGTATTTTTAATGGCGTATCTAATCTTCTCGTCATCAATATTATTCATCAGGTTCCCCTTCAAACACTATAGCCTACGGTAGAGCCAATAGCTCCTGCTTATATTCAGTCACGAGCTTATTATACTGCGAATCTAGCTGAATTTGTATCTTGCGCCATTCCTCCTGGAACTGCGGCTGCTTTTCGACATCTATCTTGCCCCCCACGAGTAAATTTAACTGCTCCTGCATTGCCTGTTGTACCCGGGCCTCAAATTCAGTCTTCAATTGGGCGTAAGCCTGCTTCCTCTGCTGCTCACCCTGCTCCAGGTAATGATTAAAGATGCGCCGTAGCTTGCTGTAAACATTTTCCACAGCTACTTTATCGCTTTTCAGGTTCTTTAAACCTTCCATTGCCTTTCTATTTTTTCTTTTAGTTAAATCGTCCTTGGGCAGGTTAATATTCCTGATTAGTATATCCCCACTACCCTCTATGATATACCTTCTCACCTTCTCCTCATACTTGCCTAACTCAACTACTAGATTACAATCTTGCTTTAGATACCTGGTTGCCAGCTTCTCCCCTTCTGGAACATACTTCCATCTGAGGCGCTCCTCATCGGTCGCTTCCCCGAGCTTTTCCACCTTTTCCATAGCTATCTCAAGAGCGCTCTTTATGTCACTCATCTTAGTCCCATATACTATTCTTACCAATATTATACTTAAATAGTTAAAAAAGCTCAAAGTTCTCCAAAGCGCTGTTATTACAGATTGTTTATGTTTACCAAAGTAAATGATATAATTTATCCTGAAAGGAGACTTGCAAGATGAGAAAGGTACAGATTATAGGCATACCACTGTTAGTAGTAGTGTTTGTTCTGGGTGCATGTGCTCCGACAACACCTACACCAACACCTACTCCTACACCTACACCAACACCAACACCAACTCCTACACCAACACCAACTCCTACACCAACACCAACTCCTACACCAACACCAACACCAACACCTACACCCAGTAAGCCTCACTTTACCAGTGCTGATGGTCAAATTGAGTTTGCCCTAGATAATGTAGAGAGGACCAAAGTATGGCCAGCTGAACTAAGGATGTCTGAACTAGAGGGAAGCGTGCCAAAAAAAGGACATGACTTTATCATTGTTGATGTGATAATTGTACGCGTAACAGATGGACATGTTGGTGACAGGAGTGGCTCCACTCTCATTGATAACAAGGGGGGCGAATACCAAGGGTACAGAGGGCTCCAGTGTAGTTGGACAACCGTGGGAATTGTTGACCCATTCGAGTTACCTGAGGGATCAGAAGGGAAGTTCATATATGAGGTGCCTGAGAACGTGGAACCGGTTACGCTTAGGTTAGCTTATGTATTCTTCAAGTCTTGGAGCGAATCGGGGCAACACCAATCAGAGGAAGAAAGGTATATAGACATTATCCTTCCTTGAGTTGGGGGCTTACACATCCGTAAAGAATTCTCGTCAAATAGTTGATATTACCCATAAAGCTGGCATCCCACTTAAGGTAGCAGTACCTACTGGCATAATTAATGGACGGTAAATAGATGTAGGCTGTAATCACAAGGATAAAGAGGCCACTTATTAAAGGAAGTTTGACGGGGGGTGAGGTTGATAAAAAATCTCAAGCCAATTTATCTGCCTTCGCCAAGCCAAAAGGGCGGTATGTCACTGGCGGAAGTTATCGCCCGAAGACGGTCAGTAAGAGATTTCACCCACCAAACTATCTCCCAACTACAGTTATCCCAAATACTGTGGGCTGCCCAGGGTATTACCAATAGCTCGTGGGAATATAGAACTGTCCCCAGTGCTGGAGCTACCTACCCGCTGGAGATTTTTGTTGTCTGTGGTAAGAACGGTATTGATGACACGGATGATGGCATATACCACTACAATATTAAAGACCACTCCCTAACCCTACATCATAAAGGGGATGCAAGATTAGCGCTAGCCAGGGCAGCACTAAATGAAGAATCTATCTATGAAGCCCCACTGAATATAGTTATTTGTGCGGTATATGAGCGAACAGCGATGAGATATGGTAGTAGAGGGGAAAGGTATGTTCACCTTGAGGTAGGACATGCCGGACAGAACATATACCTTCAGGCTACCGCCCTTGGTCTGGCGACGGTAGCTATCGGTGCCTTCCACGATGAACAGGTCAGCGAAGTCTTGCGGCTGGATAAGCAATATAAACCGCTATACATTATGCCGGTGGGCAAGCCGGCTTGAAGCCAACTTTGGTTACCGAGTTGCTATAGCTATTCCTTTCCGCTAAAGGGCGGATACTTAGGTAAGCTTACCCGTACTTCCCGTTCTGAAATGTTCAGCTGTTTCCCGCGTGTTTTGTTCGAGATCTATGAGTAAGTACAAAATCTGTGCAAAAGCCAAGAAACTTACCCAAAGTATTACAGAATAAATTATACCAAAAATAGCATAGAAAGCCCCAAGGCCCCCTTTGACCCGGGGAGTTGAGTACCCATAACGATACTCAAGACTATAGAGCCAATGACGCCCACGACTAAAACTATCCACCCAATCACTTTAAAGATAGTCGCGGCTGTGCGTAAAAACTGATATTTCGTCTCCATCTAGCACCTCCATGTTTTAGTGGCAGTGATTTTATACCCTGAATATGAAGGTGTCAAGACCTAGCCCGATTTTCTAACAATTTTGAGATTGGTTGGAAAAGCTACCAAGTTTTCTGCGCAAATCCACCTAAATAGAAAGCGAGGGATTGGGGGTGCCGCCCCCAAATACATCTGCAGGGTGGGAGGGTGAGAAGAAATTAAAGGCCCTTTTTTCTTCTAGTGCTCTTAAAGTAGTCCCATGCCTTATTGAAGTCTTCTTCGGTAACTTCCGGGAAAAACTTGTTAATATGGTAGTACTCAGCGTAGGCAGATTGCCAGAGTAAGAATCCAGACCTAGCCTCCCTTTCCTTTTCTTCAATTCCCGTTCGTATAATAAAGTCACAAGGTGTCTTCACCTTCAAACCACTTTTCAGATCCTTTTCGCTCAGACCAAACAGTAAATTCTTGACCCGGTTAAACGGAGAGGAAACAGCACTCAGAATTTCTGCCTGCCCGGTATAGCCAATCAACATATTTAGCACTTTATTTTCATAATCTTTGGTCTCGGTTCTAATTCTGTAAAAAAGGCGCGTAAGGTTTTTGGAAATGGGTTTTGCATTGGTGGCGATAATATTAATCCTCACCCTGTTCTTGTGAACCTTTTCTTTATTGATGAGCTTGGTTAATTCGTCCTCGTAAAGCTCGTAGAGCTTGCCTAATTCCCTGGCCGGCCTCTTAAAGTTTTCCTCACTCAACCCATAGACAGTTATTTCAGAGATGTCTTCATGGTCGATACACCACTCTATAAACAGCTCGCCCTTTTCAGCACCCTTTTTATGCCCTTCCCAAGGGTCAAGACCATGTTCTTTTGCCCACCTTCTATTTCCGTCAGGAATCATTCCTATATGATATTTCATATTCAACATTTGCCTAAAGAAATTAAAATTTTTGTGGCAATACCTAAATTACATCACAAAGGGTCAACTTTTGTCGAGCCAGGTGATGCCTTTTTTTTCAATAACCAATATTCTAGGCTATCGGCTAACGCTAGCCAGCTAGCCTCAATGATATTGGTTGAGCTGCCCACGGTTCGCCACTCATTAACCCCGTCACTGGACTCAATAAGGACACGAACTGAGGAGCTGGTGCCAACACTTTCCTCAAGAATGCGAACCTTATAGTCAACTAACTTGACTTGCGCTAAGCTGGGATAGAATTGTAACAGAGCCTTGCGCAATGCCTGGTCTAAGGCACTAACCGGGCCATTACCCTCAGCCGCAGTGTGCATTACTTCACCGCTTACTCTCACCTTTACCACTGCTTCAGATAGCATCTCTTCCAGGCTTTTCTGGGCCGGAGGTCGCCGTCTCTTCTCCACTACCACCATAAAATCGACCAGCTCAAACGGCGGTTGATAATCAGGTTTTGCCCGGTGCACCAGTAACTCAAAGGAGGCTTCGGCACCTTCATACTGATAACCACGACTTTCTAGCCACTTAACCTGCTCCAGCAGCTTCTGCACTTCCTTGCCATGCAGGGGTAAATCTACCCCCATTTCCTTCGCCTTATAGATGATATTCTTTCTTCCCGACAGTTCAGATACCACCACTCTCTGCTGATTGCCCACCCGGGCCGGGTCAATATGCTGATAGCTGTCTGTCCACTTCGTTATCGCCGAAACATGAATCCCTCCCTTGTGAGCAAAGGCACTGGAACCAACATAGGGTAAGAAGACATCAGGAACAAGATTCGCCATCTCACTTACATAGCGAGATACCTCAGTTAACCTGGCTAGCTGCTCATCGGTAACACAATCAATGCCCATCTTGAGCTTTAGTGCCGGAATAATGGAACAGAGGTTGGCATTGCCACAGCGCTCGCCATAACCATTGATAGTGCCCTGCACCTGACTAACCCCAGCGCTAACTGCCGCCAAACTATTGGCTACTGCCAGTTCACCATCGTTATGGGCATGAATACCCAGTGGCACGCTAGTTTGCTCTTTAACTGTGCTAACGGCAGCAACTATCCGGTCAGGCAGTGACCCTCCGTTGGTATCACACAGTACCAGGCAGCTAGCCCCGGCTTCAGCAGCTACCTTCAAAACACGCAGAGCATAACCAGAGTTAGCCTTAAAACCATCAAAGAAGTGCTCGGCATCAAAGAAAACGGTAAGCCCCTTTGCCTTGAGATACTCTATTGAGTCGGCAATCATGCTCAGGTTTTCATCCAGGGTAGTTTCTAAAACCTGAGTAACCTGCAACACCGAGCTTTTACCAACAACCGTAACTGCCTTTACCCCGGCATCAGCCAGAGCCAGGAGGTTGGCATCTGTTTCTGCTTTACCCTTAGGGTGCCGGGTGCTACCAAAAGCGACCAGTACCGAATTGGTGAGGGCAAGATTCTGAGCTTTATCGAAGAACTCAATATCCTTGGGATTGGAGCCCGGCCAACCGCCCTCTATGAAGCGGATGCCCAGCTCATCAAGCTTTCGGGCAATATGCAGCTTATCCACCACCGAGAAGGAAATCCCTTCTCGCTGTGCCCCATCCCGCAGTGTAGTATCATAAAGCTGGACTTGAGACAACTTTTTAGCCTCCCACCTTCCCAGCAATCAGGTCTCCCATCTCCTTCGTCCCCACCTTTGTTTTACCTTCGTCCATTATATCATAGGTGCGATAACCCTCGTTTAAGACCTCCTCAACAGCCGCCTCAACAGCCTGTGCTTCTGGTATCAAGCCAAAAGAGTAGCGCAGCATCATAGCGATACTAAAAATAGTAGCCACGGGGTTAGCCATATTGAGTCCGGCGCGCCTGGGAGCACTGCCATGAATTGGCTCATACATACCGAATATGTTGACTCCTTCCCGGGGCACTCCAGCTAGACTAGCTGAGGGCAACATCCCTATAGAGCCAGCCAGCAATGATGCCTCATCGGTAAGAATATCACCAAACATATTCTCGGTAACAATAACATCAAAGTACGTCGGATTTTGGATAAGACGCATGGCACAGGCATCCACCAGCATATGGTCTAGCTCCACATCAGAATACTCCAAAGTCACTTCCATAGCCACCTGACGCCAGAGTCGTGACGACTCAAGCACATTGGCTTTATCCACCGAGGTCAATTTTTGGCGCCGAGTCCGTGCTAGTTCAAAGCCAACCCTGATAATACGCTCAATCTCCTGCTCGGAGTAGGTCATAGAATCAGTCGCCCGTCGGCCTCGGGATGTCTGCCACTGTCTCTTGGGTCGGGCAAAGTAAAGCCCCCCGGTAAGCTCACGGACAAATATTAAATCTACCCCATCAATAACTTTCGGCTTCAGATTAGTTGAGTCAACGAGCATAGGCAAGACCTTGACCGGGCGTAGATTAGCAAATAGCCCCAGTCCCTTTCTTAGTGCCATGAGACCGTCTTCAGGACGAACCTTAGCCCTGGGGTCATCCCACTTGGGACCACCCACCGCACCAAGCAACACGGCATCACTGCTCTGGCACATCTTCAGGGTATCCTGAGGCAACGCCGTCCCGGCCTCATCAATGGCCACCCCACCCACCAGTTCATAGTTCAAGTCAAAATTGTGCCCAAACCGGTTACCTACTGCTTGTAAGACCTTAACTGCCTCACTGGTAACCTCAGGACCAATGCCATCGCCAGATAAGACTGCCAACTCAAATTTCACCTAAAGCCTCCTACCAGCTAACCTCTTTTTAGTATGCTCAATAAGTCCACCGGCTGAGATAAGCTCAGCCATAAAATCAGGGTATGGCTTAGCGATAAACTCTAGACCATTGGTTAAATTTTTAATCTTGCCAGTTGATAGTTCAACCTCTAATATATCACCGGCCTCGGTTTTAGCCACTGCCTCCTCACACTCAAGTAGCGGCAGACCAATATTTATGGCATTACGAAAGAAGATACGGGCAAAGCTCCTGGCAATTATACAGGAAATCCCCGACGCTTTAATAGCCAGTGGGGCATGCTCCCGTGAAGAGCCACAGCCAAAGTTAGTGGTCGCCATAATTATATCCCCCGGCTGCACCCGGCTGACAAACTCAGGGTCAATATCCTCCATGCAGTGCTTTGCCAGCTCCGCCGGCTTAGACAAACTCAGATAGCGCGCCGGAATAATAACATCCGTATTCACATCCGCCCCGTATTTATGAACTTTGCCCTTTAGCATATATGATGGTCTCCTTATTTTCCTCTGTTTTTCAGCCAATCTTCTAAATCTTTAATCGCTTGCTCAGCCTTTCCTACAATACTATTTTTCTTCTCCTTATAAGGCTCATTATAGTAACCTCGCCCATATTCCAACTGATGAATATCAGCTTCCACAAGATTGTTTGCCATCTCTATCTCAACATAAACTTGATACAAGACATCTTTTAGTTCTTTAGGTAATCTAAGAATTTCACCTTTATGGACTTCCCACATGCTGGTTACGAATGGCACCAATCTATTCTGAAAAGGTTGCTTGGCTAATTTCAAATTGGTTTCTAGCTCTACTAGAATACCAGATACCGCTTCTTCCAGTTTTTCCCCGCTTCTTGATTCTTTCTCCTGTTTTGCTCCAGTGCGAGAAAGAAAATAACCAAGGAAAGCACCAACCAAGATAGTAACCAATGATAATATAAGCTGCTGCCACCACTCCATTATCACACCTCCACCAAAGCCTTCTCAAAATCCTTCACTTTAGGAGGCTTTTTGCCTCAGTTTACCACCTCTTCCGGGCTGGTAATTCTGCCCGCTATAGCGCTGGCGGCAGCAACAGCCGGATTAGATAGATAGACTTCTGCTTTGGGGCTGCCCATCCGGCCGACAAAGTTGCGGTTGGTGGTAGAGATACAGCGCTCACCATCAGCCAGAACCCCCATATGACCACCCAGACACGGACCACAGGTTGGGGTGCTGACCACCGCCCCAGCCCTGACAAATATCTCTATTAGCCCTTCAGTCAGGGCATCAAGGTATACCTGCTGCGTGCCGGGGATAACTATGCACCGCACCCACCGATGCACCTTCCTTCCCTTTAGTATCTGGGCAGCAACTCGCAAATCTTCAAGACGACCATTGGTGCAGCTGCCAATCACTGCCTGGTCGATTTCTATACTACCTACCTGGCTCACCGCTTTAGCATTGGCTGGCGAGTGAGGTACGGCAACCTGCGGCTCAATAGCCGAGACATCATACTCAATAACCAACGAATATTCAGCATCGTCATCCGGTTCATAGACAGTATAGGAGCGCTTTGCCCGAGGTCTAATGTAATTCAATGTCTTATCATCTACCCTAAACAAACCAGCTTTAGCCCCGGCTTCAATAGCCATATTAGCCATAGTAAACCGCCCATCCATGGATAGCGCATCAATTGCCTCACCAGTAAGCTCCATCGCCGAATACAGAGCACCATCGACACCAATATCGCCGATAGTATACAGGATTAAGTCCTTACCCCCCACCCACTTCCCCAGATTCCCGTGGTAAACCAGCTTCATAGACGGCGGCACCTTCATCCAGATATCACCAGTGGCCATGGCGGCAGCGATATCGGTTGACCCCATACCAGTAGCAAAAGCCCCTAAAGCACCGTAGGTGCAGGTATGTGAGTCAGCCCCGATAACCACATCCCCGGGCAGCACCAAGCCCTGCTCCGGTAAAAGCACGTGCTCAATACCCATCTGTCCGACCTCAAAGTAAATTACCCCCTGTTTCTGGGCAAATTCTCGCATCAGCTTAGCCTGCTCGGCAGAAGCAATGTCCTTATTCGGCACAAAATGGTCCGGCACCATCACTACTCTATCAGGGTGCAAAACCTTGTCTACACCTGTTCGCCGGAACTCCCTTATGGCAATAGGAGCCGTAATATCATTGGCCAAAATCAGGTCCACCCTGACATTTATGAATTCGCCCGGGCTTACCCTCTTTTTATCAGTATGGGCAGCGAGTATCTTCTCAGCTAAAGTCAATATAGTTTCCCTTCTCTACAATAAATAAGAATTAACCATTGGGTAGAATGAGAAATCAACGGTATAAGCAACACGGAGGCTCGTGTCTCCACCTTACCCGCCTTCTCGGCTAGCCTTCTTAGCTGCCAATAGCCGGTTAAGGGCATTCATATAGGCCTTAGCGCTGGCAACAATAATATCAGTATCAGCACCCCGTCCGGTATAGGTAATGCCATCGCTCTCTATCCTAATCAGCACCTCACCAATAGCATCAATACCTTCAGTAACTGATTTAACACTAAACTCGGTAAGGGCATTAGGAACCATCACTATCTTGTTGATAGCCTTACAGACGGCATCCACCGGCCCTGTTCCCAGGGCAGCGTCAGCTAGAACCTGACCATCAGGACCAATAAGCCTGATGGCGGCAGTAGGAATACCCCTATCGCCACAGGTTACCTGAAGACGGTCAAGCCGATAGAACTCAGACACGGTGCGTAGCTCCTGGGCAATGAGGGATTCAATATCTTTGTCGGTAACTTCCTTCTTCTTATCAGCTAGCTCTTTAAACGCGGCAAAAGCCCGGTTAAGGTCTGTCTCGCTTAAGCTATAGCCTAACTCCGCCAGCCGCTCTTGAAAGGCATGTCGCCCACTAAGCTTACCCAGCACCAGGCTGCTCGCCGGTATACCTACTGTTCGGGGGTCCATTATTTCATAGGTTATCGGCATCTTGATTACACCATCCTGGTGTATGCCCGACTCATGACGAAAGGCATTGGCGCCAACAATCGCCTTATTGGGCTGAACCAGAAAACCGGTTAGCTCACTTACCAGTCGGCTGGTTTTATAGATTTGCCTGGCGTCAACACCAGTAGTCAGGTTAAAGAAGTCCTTGCGGGTCTTAATAGCCATGACAATCTCCTCAAGGGAAGCATTGCCCGCCCTCTCCCCGATACCATTAATGGTGCACTCCACCTGCCTGGCACCCCGCCTGAGTGATTCCAGGCTATTAGCTACCGCCAGACCCAAATCATTATGACAATGAACGCTAACTACAGCCCGGTTAATATTAGGCACATTCTGGAAAATCCCCTCAATCAGCTTGCCAAACTCGCCAGGGATAGCATAACCTACAGTATCCGGAATATTTACCGTAGTGGCGCCAGCATCAATGACTGCCTCCAGGATTTGATAGATATATTCGGGCTCAGTGCGGCTGGCATCCATTGGAGAGAACTCTACATCATCGGTATAACTCTTAGCCCGAGCTACCATACTACGGGACATCTCCAAAATTTCCTGGCGGCTCTTTTTAAGTTGGTAAAGCAGGTGTACATCTGAAGCCGAAAGAAACACATGTATTCGCCGATGCTTCGCTTCTTTGACTGCCCCCCAAGCCCGGTCTATATCATCAGGGTGAGCCCGGGCCAGGGCACAGATTATAGGGGTGTGAACCTCCCTGGCAATGAGCCTTATCGCTTCAAAATCACCGGGCGAGCTAATGGGAAAGCCAGCCTCAATAACATCAACACCGAGCTTCTCCAGTTGCCGGGCTATCTCCAGCTTTTCCCGGACATTCAGTGTCCCCCCCGCCGCTTGCTCCCCATCCCGCAAGGTGGTATCAAAGATTATTGCCCGTTCCATTTATTCTCCCTACTTCTTCAGCCACGGCATCATCTGGCGTAGTTCAGCGCCAACCTCTTCAATAAGGTGTTCTTCATCCATGCGCTTCAGGGCGTTGTAAACGGGGCGACCCGCCTGATTTTCCAAAATCCACTCCTTGGCAAAGCTACCATCCTGAATCTCAGCCAAGATTTGCGCCATCTCGTCTTTGACCATATCGTCAATTACCCGTGGCCCCCGGGTATAATCACCATACTCGGCGGTATCACTGACCGAGTAGCGCATATAGCTCAAGCCACCCTGGTAAATCAGGTCAATAATAAGCTTAAGCTCATGGAGAATTTCAAAGTAGGCTATCTCCGGCTGATAGCCAGCCTCAACTAATGTCTCAAAGCCAGCCTTTATGAGCGATGAAATCCCACCGCACAATACTGTTTGTTCACCAAAGAGGTCGGTCTCCGTCTCTTCGGCAAAGGTTGTTTCTATGACCCCGGCTCGACTACAACCGATGCCCTTGGCGTAGGCGAGGGTTATATCCTTTGCCCTACCTGAAGCGTCCTGTTCAACAGCCACCAATGCCGGTGGGGCAATCCCCTCAGTGTAGAGCCGCCTTAGCATATGGCCAGGGCTTTTAGGGGCTATCATAGTAACATCAATGTCGGGTGGCGGGATGATTTGTCCATAATGGATGTTAAAGCCATGGGCAAACATCAGCATATTGCCTTTAGACAGCCCTTTTTCAATTGACCCGTAATAGATGTCCCGCTGCAGGGTATCAGGAGCCAGCATTACAATAATATCGGCTTCCTTAGCCATTTCCGTCACCGCCAGCACCTTGAAGCCAGCTTCCTGAGCCTTACCCCAGCCTTGGCTTCCTTTCCTTAACCCCACTATTACCTGGCAACCACTATCCCTGAGGTTCTGGGCATGGGCATGTCCCTGGCTGCCATAGCCAATAACGCCAATTATCTTCCCATCAAGCAAAGTCAGGTCAGCATCTTTGTCATAGTATATCTTAGCCATAATGTAACACCTCCTTATTTTATTGCTTAGTAGCAAATGAATGAGATTATCTATCAGGATGCTTTTTGTCTATAGTATATCTTAGCCATAATTTATTATCTCCTTTGGGTACAGTATTCCCTTGCCTGTTGCCAGAGCAACCCAGCTAGACTTTGGTAAGAAGTGTTTTTAAAGCCTCGTTCATTCTCCTAACCTCGAGCACCATCTCCTTTAGAAGCATTAACTCCAGGCGCCGGTAATTCACTGTGCTTGACAGCTTCCCCCACTTTATTGGGTCACTACTCACAAAGTCGTCCAGTAGCTCTAACACGTCCTTGCTCATTGATTTACCTCCTTGCTAGCAGTCGTCAATAGATGAACACTAACCCTACGGAAATAGCACAGGGGATAGCTTCTGGGTTTGGTTCCTTAGACGCCAAGGGAAATACCTCCCACCCTATCTTTGTAACCAGCCCAAAGACATCTACCCCCATACCCTCCATAGCTGGTCTCGCCCTTAATGTGAACCGACACTTTCCGCTATCCAAGAACTGGCACACCAGCCCATTGCAGAGGTAATCCTTACATGACCCACCACCAAAGCCCGCAGCCAGATAATAGCCATCCTTGCAAGCCATACCCTCTATCTGGCACACAATATCAGAACTCTTTCTATGGAAGGATAAAATCCGCTGGCGCTCCTGCTCTCTATCCACTCCTCTGGCAATGTAGTCTGACACCGGCTTCATGTCCGTTTTGAACAATATTGCCCAAGAATATTGGCTGAAAGCCTTCCTCACAAATTCGAGGTCTGGGGTGTAGGGAGGACAATTGGGCGACTCCCCATAGCGGGGGCAGCGGGGTACCAGGCACTTTATCCGTACCCGCTCATCCACCGAGATATAACTACTGGGGATGACTATCGCCTGTGAGGCACCCAATTTCAATGCTTTCTCTCGATACCACTCCAGGTCAGCCGTTAACACTTCCGGCGAGACTTCCTTGGGAACAGCCCTTACCGTCACGCTGCCTTCTTTTACCATTATGACCTCCTTCATACTCACGAGGCTGCTTAATCTTCAAAGTCCCTTTTCAGCTTCAAATCCGAGCTTTTCAGCCTCTTTTTATTTGCCACCCCTAACTACTAGCAAAATTAATGAGGAGGAATTTGAGGTGTAAACATGGTTAAAATCAACTCCTTAAGCCTTAAAGCTAGGCAAGACACCAAGGCAGGACTAATTACAGTCTCTAAACACCCTCTATCCAAAAATTAAGATTTTTGGGGGTCCCTTATCTACCTTCAAAGGAAAGATGGGATGTAGGTTTTAGAGGGGTTTCACCCCGATTTTAAGCCCTTTCACACTTCCCTTAATAATGGCTTTTAGAATGCTTTTTGCCTTTTGTTACGAGTCTTAGATAATCCTTCCTTCACCGGTAGCGAGCCTGGTCCTCCCCGCACCATAGCTATACGACCTGTCCTAGCTATTTCCTTAATACCAAAACCACGGAGCAAATTCAATAAGGAATCGACTTTATCCTCGTCCCCAGTAATCTCAATTGTTACCGAAGCAGAGGCAACGTCTACTATGCTAGCTCGGAATATGTCCACAATCTCAACAATCTCACTTCGGGTAGCCGAAGTAGCTCTTACTTTTATCAATGCCAGTTCCCGGGCAGTAATATTATCCCCGGTAATGTCAACCACCTTGACCACATCTACAACCTTATTCAGCTGCTTTCTAACCTGCTCCAAAATGTTAGCTGATCCATTGACGACAATAGTCATACGCGATAAATTAGGTAATTCACTATGCCCCACGGCAATACTTTCAATATTAAAGCCACGCCGTCTAAAAAGGCTGGCCATTCGGGTAAGCACCCCGGGCCTATCCTCTACCAGGGCAACTAGGGTGTGCTTCGCAGTGGCCATATTGCTACCTCTTTCTCAGGTTCCTCAATAACCTCAGCTAAGAAGGTTGTTCTACACCGTATCTTTTGCGGTAATATCAGACACCTCGACCACATCTATTATCTTTTCTAGCTGCTTCCTAAGCTGTCCCAACATACTAGCTGACCCAGCCACAACAATGGCTACGCGTGTTAAACGAGGTAGCTCGCTACTCTCCGCTTCAATAATTTCAAGAACGTTAACACTTTGAATATTGAAGCCACGCCTTCGGAAAACGCTCGACATCCGGTTAAGCACCCCGGGCTTATCCTCTACCAGAGCAAGTAGAATGTGTTTCGTCGCACTCATATTATTACCATTTTCTAAGCTCAGATATTGCTCACTGGAAGCTTGGCAGAATCGGCCTTAACTTTCGCCTCTTTCTTAGGTGCCTCAAGGACTTCGGCTAAAGATACCCCTGGCGGCACCATAGGATAGACATTCTCCTCAGGCTCAACCACAAACTCTACTATGAAGGGACCGTCATGGTGCATTGCCTGCTCAATAGCTGGTACCACTTCTTCCTTACGCGTAACCCGTAAGGCCGCAATGCAGTACGCCTCACCGATCTTGACAAAATCAGGGCAGGCTATCGGTGTGGCTACATATCGCTTCCCGTAAAAAAGTTCCTGCCATTGCCTGACCATTCCCAGATAGCCATTACTTAGAATTGCTATCTTAACCGCCACCTTCTCCTGGACCATGGTAGCTAGCTCCTGTATCGTCATCTGAAAACCACCATCGCCAGCAATACACCAGACAGTCTCATCAGGACGGCCTACCTTAGCCCCCAGCGCTGCCGGAAGCTCAAACCCCATGGTTCCCAATCCCCCCGATGAGATTAGGCTATTGGGCTTATCATACCAGTAATGTTGGGCAGCCCACATCTGGTGCTGACCGACGCCAGTAACAATAATAGCCTCGCCCCGGGTTACCTCATATATTTTACGAATGACAAACTGCGGCAAAAGTCCTTCACTGTCTCTAATGTCTGTTGACGGGTGTTCAGTTCGCCAATCATCAAGCTGCTTGACCCAATCAGTATGCTCACGGCGAGTAATTAGCTTATTTAGTACCTGGAGAATGGCCTTCACATCACCAACTATGGGCACATCTACCCGCACATTTTTGCCAATTTCAGCGGGGTCAATATCAATATGGATAATGCGGGCGTGAGGCGCAAAGGCACTTATTTTGCCGGTAACCCTATCGTCAAACCTCATGCCAATAGCAATAATGAGGTCAGCCGCATCAACCGCCATGTTAGCATAAGCCATACCATGCATACCCAGCATGCCAAAACTCAGAACATGCGACTCAGGAAAACTGCCAATGCCCAGTAGGGTAGTAATCACCGGTATTTGTGCTGTCTCGGCTAACTGCTTAAGTTCAGCATATGCCCTGGAGATAATTACTCCCCGACCAGCAATAATAAGCGGTTGTTCGGCTTCATCAATGAGCTTGGCTGCTTTCTTAATTTGTGCCGGGTGCCCCTCAAATGTAGGCTTATAACCGGGTAAATCCACCTTTTCCGGATAATGAAATTCCGCCTGGTCAATAAAAACATCCCGAGGTATATCAATGAGTATCGGCCCAGGGCGACCACTCCTGGCTAGATAGAAAGCCTCCTTAACTACCCTAGCCATCGAAGCCACATCAAGGACAAGATAGTTATGCTTGGTAATCGGCAGGGTGATACCGGTAATATCTATCTCCTGGAAAGCATCTTTGCCAATAAAGGGTCTGGCTACCTGACCGGTTATAGCCACTATTGGCACTGAATCAAGGCAAGCATTGGCAATACCGGTTACCAGGTTGGTTGCCCCCGGGCCAGAGGTAGCCAGGCATACTCCAACCTTTCCGGTAGCCCGGGCATAGCCATCGGCAGCATGGGCAGCGCCCTGCTCATGACGCACCAGAATATGATGAAGTTGAGGATATTGAGGTATGGTATCATATAGTGACAAAACAGCCCCACCAGGATAACCAAAAATAACCTCTACCCCTTCTTTGACCAAACTCTCACATAGAATCTGGGCACCTGTCATCTTCATAATTTTTAACCTCACCCCCTTAATCCCCCCTCCTTTCAAGGAGTGGGGGAGATTAGTTGTGAAGGGGCTCCGCCCCTTCACTCTTCCCCTGACAAACCCCCGCCAGCTCTTTATAGGGCAATTTCTATAGGCTAAACACAGCGCCAGTGCTAGCTGAGCCTACTCTCTCGGCATAATACCTGAGATAACCAGTCCTGGCTTTAGGTTCAAACTCAGCTAACCGTGCCAGACGATTAATTATTTCTTTATTACTAAGCTCCACCTCAAGCTTGTAATTAGGAATATCAATCTTAATTATATCCCCATCGGCTAAGGCAGCGATAGCTCCCCGGCTGGCGGCTTCAGGCGAGATATGCCCAATAGCGGCTCCACGAGTAGCTCCAGAAAAACGTCCATCAGTGATAAGGGCTACTTCTTTATCCATACCCATACCACTCAGGAGAGAGGTAGAGGCAAGCATCTCCCTCATCCCCGGTCCGCCTTTAGGTCCCTCATAACGAATAACCAACACCTCACCCGACTTTATGCTGCCACTCATAATAGCCATGGTCGCTTCCTCTTCAGAGTCAAATACCCTGGCTGGTCCCTGATGAACCATCATCTCAGGAGCTACGGCGGCCCTTTTCACCACGGCGCCCTCCGGCGCCAGATTACCAAAAAGAATAGCAATACCTCCGGTAGCCGAGTAAGCATTAGCCACCGAGCGGATAACCTCTCTGTCTATTACTCGGCTGTCAGCGATAATATCAGCCACTGATTTCCCCGATACTGTTCTTGACCCCAGGTTTAATAACTCCGGCAGCTGCTTCATTACGGCAGCTACGCCACCAGCACGGTCTAAATCCTCAAGATGATAATCACCAGACGGTCTTAGCTTACACAGGTTAGGGGTGCGCTGGCTTATCTCATTCACCATAGACAAGGGAAAGTCAACCCCAGCCTCGTGAGCCACTGCCACAAGGTGCAAAACTGAATTAGTGCTACCGCCTAGTGCCATATCAACAGTAAAAGCATTATGAATAGAGTCCTTACTTATAATATCCCGAGGACGAATATCGCTGGCCAGAAGCGGCATAACCTGTTGACCAGTCTCCTTAGCTAACTGTATCCGTCTGGCATCAACTGCTGGAATCGTACCATTACCGGGTAGCCCCATTCCCATTGCCTCGGTTAAGCAATTCATAGTATTAGCGGTAAACATTCCGGCGCAGCTACCGCAACCAGGGCAAGCAATCTCCTCTAACTGCTCTAATTCTTCCTGGCTCATACTCCCCTTAGCTACCTTGCCTACTGCCTCGAAGACAGAGCTGAGGTCAACCTTGGTAACCCCATCATTACTGCCTAGACGACCGGCTAACATTGGACCACCACTAATAAAGATAGCCGGTAGATTCAGCCTTACCGCTGCCATCAGCATCCCCGGGATTATCTTGTCACAATTAGGTATAAAGACTAGCGCATCAAAGCCATGAGCCTCAGCCATTATCTCCACCGAGTCAGCAATTAGCTCCCGGCTGGGCAAACTATATTTCATACCCGGATGATTCATAGCAATGCCATCACACACAGCAATAGTGTTAAACTCAAAGGGAACACCGCCTCCGCTACACACCCCTGCCTTAACTGCCCCAGCAATGTCTCGCAGGTGTATATGCCCGGGGATAATCTCAGTAAAGCTATTAACAATGCCTATAAAAGGCTTATCCATATCGTCCCGGCTGCAGCCTAGGGCACGCAATAAAGCCCGGTGTGGGGCGCGCTCAACGCCCCTTTTGACAACATCACTTTTCATATCTCACCCTAATTAAAAAAACCGCCCCTGTGGGACGGATTAATACTCCACAATCCCACCTTCAGCCCTATTGCCACAACATAGCATAACACCTATTTAATGTCAAGCTAACTCCTGTATATTTAGCCTTCTATAACTCTTATCTTATTTAGCCTTCGTAAGTGTCTCCCACCCTCAAACTCAGTAGTGAGAAAAACCTTAACGATTTCAGATACAGAATCTTGTCCTGCTCCTGCCCCCAAGCAAAGGATATTAGCATCATTGTGCTGGCGAGCCCGTTGGGCGTAGAAGGCATTATGACACAGGGCAGCTCTTATCCCCTTAACCTTGTTAGCGGCAATACTCATACCAATGCCAGTGTCGCATATCAAAATACCCTGTTCAAAATCACCTCTCGCTACCGCTTCAGCTACCTTTTTAGCAATATCAGGGTAGTCTACTGAATCAGTATTATAACAGCCAAAGTCCTCGTAGCTATGCCCGGCTTCAGTAACTAGCTTGATAATAGATTGCTTAAGATTTAGTCCCCTATGGTCACAACCAATAGCAATGCGCATTACTTTAGCCTCCCTGCTTAAATATAATGCTCCGACATACCTGACTGAGTTCTTCCCTGGGTATAGCACCTTCCCGCAAAACCACAGGCACTTCACCAGTAACATCAATTATAGTAGACTCTCTACCACCTGAGCATCTATCACCATCAATAACTAGCTCTACCTTATCACCAAACTGGGAGCGTACCTCCTCAGCAGTTAACGCACTTGGCTTACCACTCAGGTTAGCACTCGTGCCCACAATAGGCATCCCCAGACCTTGGGCAAGGGAAACAGGAACCGGATGGGCGGGAATACGGATAGCTACGGTCCTACCCCCGGCAGTGACGACATCGAGGACAGAATTAGACTTATATAAAACTATGGTCAAAGCACCGGGTAAAAATTTATCGGCTAGAAGCCAGGCAATTGGCGGCACCGGCTCCGCAACCTCCCTTATCTGTGATATATCAGCTAAAAGCAAAGGCAATGCCATATTCGGCGGTCGTTCCTTTACCTTATAAATTCGCTCCACCGCCTGAGGAATGTTAGCCCCAGCCCCCAGCCCATAAACGGTATCAGTCGGAAAGGCGACCAGTCCCCCCTGCTTGAGAACAGAAATGCCCAACTCTACCTGTTGCTGAATATCTAGAGAAGATTTAGCTAGCATTGTCCTGGCTACCTACTAAGACTAGGTTTTCCCCTTGACGATAGTATACCACAGTGCTATATCAGGCCCAAAGACTCCGACGACTACATAGGAGAACTCAAAACTCCATTATAAAGCTATGTGGGTGGGGAAATGTGAGTAAAACCGGTCCGCAGGGCACTAAGTATCAAAGTAGGCGAATCTGATGCAGTAAATCGTAAAAATCAGAAAAAGCACTGCCGACAACTGATTGTGTGTTGAGCAAATCCAGCAGATGGCCCGTAGCAAATACATGGTCAGCCTGGCGTGCTGCCTCCAAGTCAGAGAGTCCATCCCCTAAATAGATGATATTCTTACCCCGTTTCTTGAGCCAGGTCAAATACTTTTTCTTGAATCCCTGGTTGATGATGTTACCCTCAGGATCATAGTAGGAGACGTCAATGCCATCGCCGCTAAAGGAGGTTCGCCCACAGTGTAATTCTAAATCCGGCATACCAATCTCTACTAATACAGGTTCAATGTAAAAATCAAGTCCGCTACTAACGATAGCAAAAGAGATAGCGCTCTCCTGACAATATCTGATGAACTCGACAAAACCCGGTCTCAGCTCAATGTGCCGGCGAACAAACTCTTGCAGTCTCTCTTTGGACTCTTTAATGAGAGTAAACTGTAGTTTGTTGCTCTGTTCAACAGTTAGATGGCCCTGAAGATAGTCTGAGTCAATCCTTTGCCAATCACCACAGGCATATTCTTTTCTAAGCAGAACACTGAGGTTGTTTCTGATAATGGTGCCATCAAAGTCACACTGGATAATCATTTCTCATCCTTAAAGTACTTGAAACTGGAGGTGAGGTTGGCGGTGTTTTTATGGGTCTTCGCTACTTTGTGAGATAGGTTTGGGTTGGTTGACCTTTTGCCCCAGGTATCTATACATGTAAATGAGCCTGTAGCAAACCACCAGATTGGTCAAAACGGCGATGACGATAAGACAGAAGTAGGCTTGCCCGGTGACTGCTCCGAGCATTATCAAGAAAAGTCTTATATCACGTGAGGCTAGGGATTTGAATCCTCTATCAAAGAGATGGCGATGATTCGGACCAATACGGGCCCTGGTATAGCTGACGCAGATGATACCACTGATAGCTAAGAAGCCGGCTAGCCAAATGCCGGAATATGCCTCATGGGACAAAGACCATAAGGTAAGCCCCAGCACTATCAGAATATCAGCATACCGGTCCAGTACAGAGTCCAGAAAGCCGCCGAACTCCGATGTCATACCTTTGAGCCGGGCTAGGCTTCCATCGATACCATCAACAATGGATGATAGCTGGACTAAAAGACCGGCTATTATGTTATAGCCAAGAATAAAGCTGACAAAAGACAGCAGGGCGATGCCGAACGCTGCCCATGTCATCTGATTAGGTGTTACTTGTGTCTTTGCCAGTAACCTTGCCATTGGCTCTGACATTTTCCGGTTAATGTGTTTGGAAATATAGCCATCGTACACAGTCTCCATCCCTACCTGCTATCCCCTTACCATGTCTAAATCTTCTTTAGTATCTACATCTGCCCAGAAGTACCCGCTAACATTACAGGTATTAAAATGATGCCCCCGGCTGACTAAGGAACGGATGACATCACTGATTTCAACGTTGGTACCAAGTTGGTGAATAAGCTCGCGTAGCGCTTGAAAGAAATTCTCTGTCAGCAGAAAAGTCCCGGTATCGAGAGCATCCCAGTAAATAAGTTCCTTGCCAATATCCTTGATGCAGCCAGTGCTATCAACAGCAACCTTGGTTGCCTCGGCCAGTTCATGGTGGTGAGCCGGTGTATAATCAATACAAAGTGTTTCGGTGAAAGTCAATCTATCCAAGAGACGTCTAACCAGCTCCGGCTCGATTAAGTGGTCTCCCATGCAAAGAACGAACGGGTCTCCTTGAGTCCAATCTCTGGCCTTGTGCACTGAGATAGCGTTACCTCCGAGATAATCAAAGTTGGAAATATATTGCAGCCTGATGCCAAAGTCGCTACCATTACCCAGTGTCTCTCTCACCATGTCCCCCAGGTAACCAACCACAATGGCTATTTCACTAATGCCGGCAGCGGCCAATGCCTCAATGGGATAATTTATCAGTCTCTTGTCGTTCACGGGCAGCAGGACTTTGGGACAGGTGGTAGTTAGGAAACCTAAACGGTCGCCATCACCAGCGGCTAAGATAACGCCTTTATCAACTCTCTGCTTGAGCATTATGGAACGCTACCTCCTTGGAGCTGAGAATTCACCAGTTGGGAGAGCCCACATACTTTACCAAATACAGTAATTAATAGAGTACTTGGTGAAGAAGTATCTTGTCAACCAGCCATAGCCGGGCTTTTGCCGAATAATTACAATTCAATCTAGGGACGTTGAGGCTAATTGCACATTCTATCGAACTGTCCAGTCGGCTATAAAGGTATCAAAAGCTAATGCGTTTTCGTATCTTTACAAAAGACCATATTGACAAGTCTTAAATATCCCAAGGCATAATGATATCAAGCAAATAAAAAAGGAGGCAAATATGGCTACAGAAGATAAAAAGAAAGCTTATTGGGCAACTGCTTTATCAAATTCCCCTACTTTCCACTTTCCTGACCACCAGCAGAGTGTTCTCATCAAACCATTCGATTTCCTCGGGGTGGCTGAAATGCTGGGTAATATTCTCTTGAAACCGTTTCAGCGCGGCTTCATGTTCGTCCTTTTGATATAAAGAGAAGGTAGAGTAGTGACCGTTTCTCGCCAGGTGAACAAGCTGGCTTAATAAGGCACTTCGCCTGTATTTGAATTGCTTCATGCATTCTATGGATAGAGATTCTATCGGCTTTATCATCTCTTCCAGTTCCTCCAGTTCGTAGAGACGATTCTCTTTCTCCAAGAACAACGGGAAATGTCTGCCCCAGATATTCTTGGCATTCTGGCTTCGCAAACGAGTGTAGATGAAAATTCTCCCTCCATCTCTTATAACCCTGACTGCTTTCTCCATGAATGCGACAAAGTCGAAGTGATGGATGGCATTAAAAGAAAAGATGCAGTCCATAGAGTTATCCGCCAGTGGAACATCCTCCGCCCTTGATTTTATAGTCTTGAAATTGGTTATTCCGGCCGCCCTTAAATAATCAGCGGTTTGTTCCAGCATCGATTCATTAAGGTCAACGCATGTCAAATGGAGGATATTCAATTGTTGCAGAAATTTCAAACAGTATCTTCCAGCGCCACAACCAATATCAGCGGCTTCAATGCTATGGTTGTTATTCACTCTATCCTTGATAAATGCAAGTGGCTCTAAGTCAGTTGTCCTCAGGTCGTTATACGAAGAAGCCAACCTTGAAAAGTGGTCATTCATGCCTTGTTCACCATTGCCTAATATTCCCAAAGCACTACCTCCTTTTTATCGGTCTTCACTCAAGATAAGGTTCACCAGGTATTCATTTTATCACACCAGTGTCCAGTTTTAATGGTTCATTCTATACTATGACAGCCGATACTACCACAATAACGGCTTATTGTAAACAATATAAGGCAAAATGTAAAATTTAAGCTACCGATTTAAATCATAAACCAAGTACTCAATAAAACGGTTTTTGGGGTAAATTGGCTACAAAAATGAGCTTGTAGACCAAACGTAACCATTCGACACTCGCCCGACAGTATATAGCGAGTCGCTAGGTTAGTCAAGTAAGTTTACGACCTCTTGGCAAAATGCACTGTCATAGTTTAGTATAGTCTGAGATGAGAAACCGAATCGCCAACCTGACCCCTAATATTTTCAGCCCCTTCTTGATAGGGCTGATATTAATCCTGGTAGTCTCGTTCGAGGCAACCGTCAGTGTAGTTGACGCAATTAAATGGTCGCTGATCCTAACCGCCCTTAGTATATTACCCATTTTCCTGTTTAGCGTCTACCTGGTTCGACATAACAGGCTTGATAGTGTTTTTGCCAATGTTCGCCAGCAAAGGACCAGGATTTATGCACTAGCCGTTATTTTGGCTGGTGTGAGCTGTATCATTCTTCTTTTTCTTAAAGCACCGTTAATACTACTAGCTTTATTTGTAGCTGCCTTTTCCGCAAATGTCATATTTATGGGTGTCAATTTCTGGTGGAAGATAAGCCTTCATACCGCTTTTATCACCGCTGCCGTGACCGTACTGTTCATTCTTTATGGCTTCATGGCTACGGCATCTATAGTTCTAGTCCCTTTAGTCGCCTGGGCGAGGATAAAATTAGAACACCACTCACTGGCCCAGGTAGTTTCTGCGGCTCTTCTATCAACCTCAATTTTAGTGGTAGTGTTCTACTTTTTTGGTCTGATTTAGGTGCTAAGACTGGCATTTTATGAACTTACCCCGCTCCGGCCCCATGTTTTATGATAAGTATTATGTTTTCCATAATGCCAGTGCCGCCAGTGTGATAAGTCCAAGCCCAGCAATAACCGCACCGACCCACCCCATAAGAGACAAGGCAGTAACAATGGCACCACTAATAATCACCCCGGCGGCAATAGAGGACAAGGCACGACTAAATTTCAGCCCAAAGAGGAAGGCAGCCATAGACCCGGTCCAGGCGCCAGTTCCCGGAACTGGTATAGCCACGAACAGCATCAGACCTATATTCTCATATTTCTCAATGACGGCTGTGCCTCGCCTAGTCCGTTTGAAGGTCCAGTCGACTAGCCTCTTGCCCGTGTCTGTCCGGCTGATGACCTTGGTTAGTGAGCCGAAGAACAGCAACAGAAGCGGCACTGGTAGCATATTGCCGATTATAGCTAGATACAAGGCTTGGTACCATGGCAGATGAAATAGCTTTATGGCTACTGGTAGCGCCCCACGAAGCTCTACTACTGGCAAAGCTGCTATAATGACAACCAAGATTTCTGTCGGGAGACCCGAGGCAATGAGTTCCTCAATCATCTTGACTTGTTCTCCGGCTGAGTAGCTCCTCAGTGCTCAAGAGGCAATATCAGTGCTACCACTATCAATACCCAAGGTTGGCAACTCTTCATTCACCACGGCTGGCATTTCAGAGTTGCCGAGTGGCTCAACAATAGCCATTTTCAGGTTATTTGTCAAACCCACCTCATTATAACGACATAATAACATCACTTGAACAAAAGTTATCATAGTGGTAATCTTTGATAAATGGATAAGACCAAACCGAAACCAAAACAAGCTTCAACTGAGAGTCACCGAGTAGCTACCAGTGGCGATATTGAAGTCTCGACCTACCTGGAGATTGCTAAGGAGATAGCTGGTGAGCAGCCCGCTCCATTAAAAGAAGCTATCCCCGAGGCTGAGCGCGAGGCGATAATTGTCATTGACTTTGGCTCACAATATAGCCTGCTCATTGCCCGACGAATACGCGAGTGCCAGGTATATTGCGAGCTAGTAGCCCATGATACCCCCTGGGAAAGGATAGCCCAGTTAAATCCCAAGGGATTTATCCTCTCTGGAGGGCCAGCTAGCGTCTATGACCCGGGGGCACCTTTAGCCCCAGCTTACATTTATGAAAGCCATCTACCAATACTGGGCATATGCTACGGGATGCAGGTCCTCGCCAAACAGCTAGGCGGACAGGTTACACCGGGAACAAAACACGAGTATGGTCACGCTGTTCTTCACATGAGCGATGCCGATTCGCCCTTATTTGCTGGTTTACCTGCCTCCTCAGCGGTATGGATGAGCCACGGTGACAAGATTGAAGAAATGCCCCCCGGTTTTAGAAGTTTAGCCTATACCGAAAATTCACCCTTTGCTGTGATGGGTAATGATGACCGAATATTTGGACTTCAGTTTCACCCTGAGGTCGCGCATACCCCCGAGGGGAAGACCATCTTGAAAAATTTCGTCTACCGGGTATGCGGCGGTAAGGGCAACTGGACGATGGGCAATTTCATAAATGAGAGCATAGCTAGAATTAAGGAACAGGTAAGCACAGGCAAGGTCATCAGTGCCCTCTCTGGAGGGGTTGATTCGTCAGTAGTGTCCACCCTTATTCACCGAGCCATCGGCAACCAGCTTACCTGTATCTTTGTTAATAACGGACTGCTGCGTCGTGAAGAAGTTGAGAGAACCTTTAATACCTTCCGCCTTAATTTAGGCATGAATATTATCTATACTGATGCCAGTGAAAGATTCCTTCAGCGCCTAAAAGGGATAACCGACCCTGAGATGAAGCGTAAGGTTATTGGCGACGAATTCATCAAGGTATTTGAGGAGGAGGCTAAAAAAATTGGTAAGGTTGATTTCCTGGCTCAAGGCACCCTCTACCCCGATGTCATTGAGAGCACATCATCAGTATCCACTGCCTCCGCCAAGATAAAGACCCATCATAATGTCGGTGGACTGCCCGCCAAGATGACACTTCAATTACTGGAACCACTGCGTTACCTGTTTAAGGATGAGGTGCGCCAGGTGGGGCTGGAGCTGGGTCTGCCGGAAGAGATGGTGTGGCGGCAGCCCTTCCCCGGTCCGGGACTGGCTATTCGTATTATTGGCGAGGTAACCAAGGAAAAGCTGGAGATACTGCGCTCGGCCGACTGGGTGGTAATGAACGAGATTAAGAAAGCAAAGCTCTACCGCCAGCTATGGCAGAGCTTCGCCGTACTCACCGATGTCAAAAGTGTCGGGGTGATGGGCGACTATAGGACCTATGGCTATCTGGTTGCCATCCGTGCCGTAACCAGCGGGGACGCTATGACCGCCGACTGGGCACGCCTCCCCTATGACCTCCTGGCCCGGATTTCAAATCGCATTGTCAACGAAGTCCCCGGTGTCAACCGCGTCGTCTATGATATAACCTCCAAACCCCCCTCAACCATTGAGTGGGAGTAGAAAAGAGGTTAGCTTTGAATCGTTTTTGGTTAAATTATGCGTAAGATGTTAAAAAAAATTTAGGGAAACGGATCGTAGCTGATTAGCACTGATTAGCTTTGATTCGTTTTTCTAGTTATGTCAAGTAGAGGGTGGGAGTAAGGGGAAGTCTTATGGTCTTAAGGGAGGCGGCTAAATGGAACGGAAAGGATAGGAAGGTATACTCAATTCGGGAGGTGAAAAAATGAATAAAGGACTTCTAATCTGGAATATTATTTTAACGGTATTGGTGGTTTTTAATTTCTGGGCGGTAGGTAATTTAAGGGAAGGGCAAGCGATAATAGAGTTAACTTTGAATGAGCAAGCCAATATTATGAATGAAAACTTTGCTGAGCAGGCAGACTTAATTAACAAGCACTCTGATATAATTTTAGAGCAAGGGGAAAAGATAAATGAGGTAATAGACCTAATAAACCGGTAACACAAATAAGTGGGACAAGTTGGGACGGATAAGACATGTGTGACATCTACAATGGAGGGGGCCCTCCCTTGAATAGTGATATATTCTGAAAAATGTACGCATTGTCAGAGTCCTTTTATTATGGGGTAGCTTGAAGGGGCGAAGCCCTTTCAAAACCCATCCCTCCCTCTCCTTTGAAGGAGAGGGATAAAAAAGGAGAGTTAAAGAGGGGCAAAGCCTCTCTTACATATGACTCCTCCTCCCGTGGAGGATAGAAGTCATTGCGAGGAACAAAGCGACGAAGCAAACTGAGAAACGAAGATAAGATTGCTTCGCCTTCGGCTCGCAATGACACATCAGACAGAAGGGAAGGGGGATAAATACCTTATAATTCTAGGGGGTGAACGCTGAAGATACTGGTTGTTGGTGGCGGGGCTCGGGAGCATACTTTGGTCTGGAAGCTAGCCCAGAGCCCTAAAGTTAAGGGAATTTATGTCGCCCCGGGCAATGCTGGCACGGCTCAAATTGCCCATAACCTTGATATTAGCCCGACTGATACTGAGTCGCTGGTCAAGGTAGTCCCGGAAAAGAGGATTGACCTGACTGTTATCGGGCCTGAGGCGCCTCTGGCTAATGGCATTGCCGACCAGTTCCTGATTAGGGGTATGCCTGTTTTCGGTCCGACTAAGGCAGCCGCTCAGCTAGAGTCAAGCAAGGTATTTGCCAAGGAGCTGATGCAAAAGTATAATATTCCCTGTGCCCGAAGCATTAGTTTTTCGGAATATAGCCAGGCAAAGGAGTATGTCCAGCAACAGGCACTTCCCATCGTCATTAAAGCCGATGGGCTGGCGGCCGGTAAGGGGGTAATTGTAGCCAACTCAATACCAGAGGCATTAGACGCTCTCTACAACATCATGGAGGTTAAAACGGTGGGGGCAGCCGGCAACCGGGTGATTATTGAAGAACACCTTTCAGGAAAGGAGATGAGCGCCTTCGCTTTCACCGATGCCCACACTGTAGCCCCGATGCCACCGGCCTGTGATTATAAAAGGATATATGACGGAGACCGGGGACCTAATACCGGGGGTATGGGTAGCTACAGCCCACCGCACTTTTTTGACATAGAACTGGATAAGAAAGTAAATGAAACCATCCTTGAGCCAGTAGTAAGGGCGATGCATAAAGAAGCCAAGGCTTACCGTGGCGTCCTTTACGGCGGTTTAATGATTACCAATGACGGGCCAAAGGTGCTAGAATTTAATGCCCGGTTTGGTGACCCGGAAGCTCAGGTTACCGTGCCCCGACTGAAAACAGACCTGGTAGATATTATGCTTGCCGTTACCAATCGTAACCTTGACCAGATAAACAACATGGAGTGGAGTGAAGATGCCTGTGTTGGCGTAGTCATGGCATCAGCCGGCTATCCCGGTAGCTATAAGACAGGCTTCCCGATTACCGGGCTTAATGATTTAGATAAAGACATTCTGGTCTTTCACGCCGGAACCAAGACAGGCTCAAAGCCGGGACAAATACTAACCAATGGCGGACGAGTGCTTACCGTTGTCGCTATGGGTAAGACCCTTGACGAGGCAAGACAAAAGGTCTACGCTAATATTCCCCGAATTCACTTTGAGGGCAGCCACTATCGTAAGGATATCGCTGATATAAAGAAGGAGAGTTGAAGAGAGGCTTTTATGGGTAGGAGAAAGTTCAAAATAGGGGACAGGGTAATCGGAAATAATAAAAAGGGGTCATTTGCAGACGATAAGAAAGGAACGATAGTCGGCATCTTAGAATACTCTCAATATCAAGTGCGCCTTAACGATGGCACAATAGAGACTGTCTATTCTTGGTGGATAGAACCACTAAAGGAAATCAAATAATGAGTAAGAGTCTAATTATTACAGGAACTTTACTCATAGTAATCTTGCTTGCTCTCGGAGCCTGTGAACCAGCACCTACGCCAGCAACAACTCCAGCACCTACCCCAACTCCCACCCCAACACCAACTAATATCATCGAAGACTTAGCCTATATTAAGGCTATTGGTGGCGAATATAGTGATGATGCCGACCCAGAACCTGAAGGTGCTGAGATTACCATACTATGGTATAACAGCAAGAGTGAAACCATACTCTTCGACAGTGTGCCTGTAAAGGTAACCATTGAAATACTCGCTGCAAATTCAGAGAAATTCCCCCGCAGCTTCAATGAGTCCGTCTATAAAGGCGAGCACAGCATAGACAATAATCACTCAAATATCAGGATACCTTTCGAGCAGATAAAGGCTAATACAGAGATACACAACTTGGCTGGCAGAGCAAACATAGCAGTTCACACGCCACAACAAGGCGACTTCTCAGTCGAAGGCGTCCTAGTACCACTGTGTCCCAAGCCACCAATAAAGCCCACACCGACTCCAGCGCCATTACCGAAGACTTAACTTATGTTGAGGGGGTAAGGTAGATAATATGCCATTAGTAGCTGTAGTTATGGGTAGTAAATCAGATGCCGAAGCACTCAAGCCAACACTGGAGGCGCTAGAGGCTCTCGGTATCGACTATGAGGTGTCGGTAATATCAGCCCACCGTAATCCAGAAAAGGTCAGGCAATATGGCTTAGCGGCCCGGGGTCGGGGAATTGAGGTTATAATCGCTGCCGCCGGTGGGGCAGCGCACCTACCAGGAGTCCTGGCTAGCTGGACTACCTTGCCCGTCATTGGCCTACCGCTGGCAACCAGTGAACTGGGGGGTATTGATGCCCTCTATTCCATAGTGCAGATGCCCGCCGGGATACCGGTAGCCACGGTAGCTGTCGGGGCAGCCGGCGCCAAGAATGCGGCTTATCTCGCTGCTGAAATTTTAAGCCTGAAGCACGATGAAATACGAAAAGCCTATGAAGAATATAGAGGCGAATTACGAGGAGAAAGCCAATGATTGAGCGATATTCCAGACCCGAAATGAAAAGAATATGGTCAGACGAGAACAAGTTCAACAAGTGGCTTGCCGTAGAGATAGCTGTCTGTGATGCCTGGGCTGAGTTAGGCATTGTTCCTAGAGAAGCCATACCCAAGATAAAACTAGCTCGATGCAACTTCAGGCGCATGGAGGAGATTTTAAAGGAAACTCACCATGATATGACTGCCTTCCTTGGTTCGGTATCAGAGAGCTTGGGTGATGAATCGCGCTTTATCCACCTGGGTCTCACCTCCTCCGATGTAATAGATACTGCCCTCAGCCTGCAGTTAATTGAGGCTGCCGTCCTGCTAAGTCAAGATATAAAAGAACTCATCTCAGTATTAGCCGAAAAGGCAATAAAACATAAATACACAGTTATGATGGGGCGCACCCACGGCATTCATGCCGAACCGATTTCCTTTGGTCTTAAGTTAGCACTATGGATTGAGGAGATGAGGCGCAATCTACAACGGCTTACTGAAGCCAAAAAAACAGTTGCGGTGGGCAAGATTTCAGGAGCTGTTGGCACCTACGCTACTGTGCCCCCTGAGGTCGAGGAGAAGACTTGCGCCAAGCTGAGGCTTGTGCCGGCGCCGGTATCAAGCCAGGTTTTGCAACGCGACCGCCATGCCCAGTTTATTACCACTTTGGCGATTATCGCCAGTTCATTGGAAAAATTTGCCACCGAGGTTAGGGCACTGCAAAAAACAGAGACGCGAGAGGTTGAAGAACCATTTAGTGCTGGGCAGACCGGCTCTTCAGCCATGCCCCACAAACGGAATCCAGAGCTTTGTGAGCGAATCTGCGGCTTAGCCCGACTGGTACGCAGCTATGCTTTAACCTCAATGGAAAACATTGTCCTGTGGCATGAGCGGGATATCAGTCACTCCTCTACTGAGCGTATTATTCTGCCCGACTCCTGCCTGCTACTGGATTACTCCCTCGCTCTTTTCAACTCAATAATGAGAGGGTTACAAATTTACCCACAACGGATGAAGCGGAATATAGAACTTACTAAAGGCTTAATCTTCTCCCAACGAGTAATGCTGGCCCTTATTGATAAAGGGTTGAGTCGGCAAAAAGCATACGAACTGGTGCAACGGAATGCAATGAAAGCATGGAAGGGGAATAAGAGATTCCTTTCCCTGCTCAAGGCTGACCCCGAGGTTACCGCCACCCTGCCACAACCAGAGCTTGAGCCACTCTTTGACTATCAATACTACTTACGATATATAGATGACATCTTTAGAAGGTTAGGCTTAACTGAGGCACAATGGAAAGGCAGTATAGCTAAGCCTAGCGAGCTGGCTCCCAGAGCCATATAACTATTAGCCAAAGAGACTATTTATCACGGGTAGATTGAAGAGGCTTTGCCCCTTCACAACCTATACTTTCCCACACCATTGAGGAAGTGGGTGCAAGAGAGAGTTAAAGAGAGGCTTCGCCTCTCTTATAAAGCTAATTCCCCCTCTCCTTACAAAGAGAGGGGGATTAAGGGGGTAAGGTTGATAAACAACCTCAACTCAGCAGTTTTGCTAACAACAGACCTACCACTGCCACTGTTTTTCCGCGGTAAGGTAAGGGATACCTATGACCTGGGCGACCTACTGCTTATTGTCGTTACTGACCGAATATCAGTCTTTGATGTTGTTCTACCCTGCGGCATCCCTCACAAGGGCTCAGTGCTGAATCAACTCTCTGTTTTCTGGTTTAACCAGACCAAACACCTGGTGCCCAATCACCTGATAGAAGCGGTTGATACTGTTCGCTGCCTTGACTCCTATCTTCCGGCCGAGAGCCATTTCCCCTACCCATCCTATCTGGTTGGTCGGTCTATGATTGTCAAAAAGGTAAAGCGTATTGATATTGAATGCGTGGTGCGCGGTTACCTTTCCGGGTCAGCCTGGGCAGAATATCAGCAATACGGCACAGTCTCTGGAATATCCTTACCTAAAGGCTTACCGGAAAGCCAGGAATTACCCCAGCCACTATTTACCCCCACTACCAAGGCAGAAAGCGGACATGACCAGCCCATAACTATGGATGAGCTGAAACGGCTGGTCGGTAAAGCCCGAGCTGAAGAATTAAAAGGGGAAAGCCTAGTCATTTACAACTATGCCCGAGAGTATGCCAAAGCCAGGGATATTATCATTGCCGATACCAAAATGGAGTTTGGGCTGGATGGTGATAGGCTTATCCTTATTGATGAGCTGCTGACTCCAGATTCGTCTCGCTTCTGGGATGCCAAGTTATATAAAGTTGGGCAATCCCAGCCTAGCTACGATAAGCAACCAGTTCGCGACTGGCTTACCGAGTCAGGGTGGAACAAAGAGCCACCCCCCCCCATGCTATCGCCAGAGGTCATTGAGGCTACCACCAAGAGATACGAGCAGGCTTACGAGAGGCTAACGGGTAGGAAATTAAAGTAAATCATTGAGTGCCATGACACAAACCATTACCCCCCACTCTAGCGGTAATATGAAGTACCCCTGTCAAGACCAGAAACGGCAAGCTTGTCCTCTGAAAGATAGAGCCTCCCATCTTCAGTTGCCTGTATAATCTCAGCCTTCATCAGGGCTTTCAAGGCGTATTGCTTGTAGTCACGTCCCTTTAGCATCTGTTGCAGTGTACCTCGGGGCTTGAATCCCAATTCGTCGACCGTCTTGGCATTCCTGCTGCCAGTAGCGTAATACTCTCTGAAAATCCGTATTACCTTGGGAATAGCGCGCTTTAGACGCCACTGGGGGACTATAAACAATGCCAGCAGTGAAACACCCACAAACAAGACAATGGCAATCACGTCGTTCATATCAGCTCCTAATCCTCCAATAAACCCTTAGTGCTAGGGAGTTCACTTAAAATCCGCTCATCAATTCTGGTCGCCTTATCTAAAGCTCGGCCTAAAGCTTTAAATAAGGCTTCTGCCTTGTGGTGGTCATTGGTGCCGTAGGCAACCTTGGCATGGAGATTAAGTCTGCCTTCAATGGCAAAGGACTCAAGAAAGTGGCGAATAAGGTCGGTAGATAATCCCGATATATCCTTACCGCTAAAGGATAGCTCCAATACAGTATATCCCCGCCCACTGATGTCCACTGCCACCATAGCTAAAGCATCGTCCATAGGCACCGTAGCATTAGCCATCCGGACAATACCTCGCTTCTCCCCTAAAGCTTCACCAAAGGCTCTACCTAAACAAATGGCAACATCTTCTACCAAGTGATGCTGGTCGCTTCCCGTGGCTGAAATTTTTATGTCAAATATTCCATGTTGCGCCAGTTGCGACAAAAGATGGTCAAACATTCTAATGCCGGTATTCATCTCACACTGACCACTACCATCAATATTAAGCTCCAGGCTAATATTGGTTTCCTTGGTCTCTCGTTTGACAACCGCTGTTCTGTTAGCCGTCATAGCTTCTCCACCTTCTCTATTCTCATCAAGCCTCTTCTTTTGGGTCCCAGTCCTAACCTTTGTATATCAGCTTCTCAACCTTTTGATTGTGGGATAACTCAGTCTCTTGCTCCAAGACTTTCTCGCCACCTCTAGTTTAACACACTTTAGATTGTTAGTAACCTATTTCTTGCAGCACTTTGATTAGGGCATCGGTATGTTCTGGTTTGCCGACGCTGATGCGAATGGAGTTTCGCAAAAGCGGTCGGTCAAAGTAACGAACCAGTATTCCTCTATTTTGCAATTTTTGCCGGAGTTCACTTGCTTTACCATTTAGGACCGAGCAAAAAATAAAGTTAGCCCGTGACGGAAAAGGTTTTAACCATTTCAGCTTCAGCAACTCACCAAAAAGTCTCTCCCTCTCAGCAATTATCGCCTTTACCCTATCCAGCAAATAGTTAATATCCTCCAGCGATTCCCTAACAGCGACTAACGCCGCCACATTTATATTATACGGAATCTTTATTGTCAGTAAGTAATCAGCAATTTTGGGTGGGAAAATACCATAGCCAATCCTTAAGCCCGCCAGCCCGGCCCATTTACTGAAGGTCCGTAGCACCATCAAATTTTCATACTGGTTAACCAGTGGCACCACTGTTTCTCCACTGAATTCATAGTAGGCTTCATCAATAACCACTGGCAGTCCGCTGTCTACTATTTCCAATATATCCTCTTGTGGAGTTATATTTCCCGTAGGGCTATTCGGATTAGCCAGAAATATTATTTTGGTCTTTTTACCTATGGCAGCTTTCACTGCTTTTACATTGACAGCAAAATTTTCATCCCTACGCACCTCAACCAGGGTACCACCATGTATTTGCGTACTAAAACGAAACACATCAAAGGTGGGGACACAATTTATTACCTCATCCCCCGGCCCAACAAATAAGCGTATGATGAGGTCTATTAACTGGTTGCTGCCACTGCCAGCCACGATACGCTCAGCACCAACACCAGTATATCCCGCCAGCAGTTTCCTAAGCTCAGTCTGCTCCGAATCAGGGTAGATATTTAGAGAAGGATAGGAAGCCAAAGCCGGCAGGACTCTTGGTGAACAGCCGTAGGGGTTTTCATTAGCATCCAGTTTGATAATACTTCCGACCGGAACTTCAACCTTTCCTTCCAGTGTTTCCGGGGGCGTACTGGCCGAATAACCACCGAAGCTAATCAAGTGAGACCGTATTAATCTCTCTATTCCTGTGTCTTCAGACATTTCCTCTCAGCCCTTAACATAAAACCAACCAGGTATCGGACATTCTAACATGTATTCATAGCTATTTCAAAGTGTTTGGTAACCCTATCCCCTTGATAAGGGGGGAGAAAGACTTTACTAAGAGAGGCTTAAGCCCCTCTTAAACACCCCACATTATTAACCCAGAGCAAGAGAGTAGACAGTCTTTAACCCGCTTTCAGTCGTTCTTCCACTGCCCGGGCATGAGCTTCAAATCCCTCAGCTCTAGCTATGGCGGAAGCGGCTTGACCCATCTCTCTTAAACCAGCCTCATCTACCTCAACCAGATTGATAAACTTGATAAAATCAGTTATGTTAAGTGGCGAGCTGAAGCGGGCCGTGCCCCCGGTAGGTAAAACATGGCTCGGTCCCGCCACATAATCGCTCAGCACTACCGTTGAATTCTCGCCGATACAGATACACCCGGCATTAGATACCTTATCAATGTAGGCATCAGCCTTGTCCACCATCAGGGAAAGGTGCTCCGGGGCATAAAGGTTAGCTAATTCTATAGCCTCATTGATATTTGTAACTACCACTATCATCCCCCTATTTTCTAAGGATTCAGCGGCGATAGCTTTACGAGGCAGACTATCCAGTTGCTGCTCAACTTCCCGGTTAACCTCGTCAGCCAGGCGGCGTGAGGTAGTTATTAAAATAGCTGAGGCTAAGGGGTCATGTTCCGCCTGAGCTAAAAGGTCTAAAGCACAATATCTGGGGTTAGCCGTTTCATCAGCTATAATTACCACCTCGCTCGGTCCCGGCAAACTATCAATATCAACCGCTCCATAAACCAACTTCTTCGCCATAACGACAAAGACATTACCCGGTCCGCAAATCTTGTCCACTCTAGGTACAGACTTTGTGCCATAGGCAAGGGCAGCTATTGCCTGGGCACCACCAACGCCAAAAATACGGTCAACCCCAGCTATATCAGCGGCTACTAGTGTCGACGGAGGAACTGCTCCATTTAATCTTGGTGGTGTCACCAAAACAACCTCCTTGACTCCAGCCACCTTAGCCGGGATAACCGTCATCAACACTGTTGAGGGATAAGAGGCAGTGCCACCGGGAACATAAACGCCAACACGTGCCAACGGGCGTATTAACTCACCCAGGCCCGATTTAGTTGATATATTCCCAATACGGCTCTTTTGCCTGAGGTGAAAGGAGCGTATTCGTTCTGCTGCCAGCTTGAGGGCTGACACCAGTTCCTTGTCCACCTCCTGGTAGGCATTACTTACCTGTTGCTTGCTTATCTCCAGCGAGGTAAGCTTTATCCCATCAATCCTAGCCGTATACTCAAAAAGGGCGGTATCCCCCCTGCGGTGCACCTCGCTAATAATCTGCCTGACCGCCTGCTCCGGGTCAATCTCGGCGCCAAATATCTCATTCAGCCTCTGCTTCACTGCCGGTGAAACTGAATAGAACTCAGTCAGAGGTTGCCTAGTCAATGCTGATTTTGCTGACTTAAAGCCTTCAATAATTATCAATTTAGACTTCTCCCACGTTGAAAACCTTCAGTAATTATGAGTTTAGACTTCCTCCATCGCAGCGCGCAGGGCTTCAATAATAGACCCTATCCTTTTACCCTTAATAGGGTTAGCCACACGGTCGGCACTACCGATGAGGCAGGCCGTTGATTCAAAAAGGGTGTCCATAATCTTAAGGTTATGCCGAGCTATGGTTCGCCCTGTCTGGGTATTCTCAATTAGTAAGTCAGCATCCTCAGGCACAAAGGCCTCACTGGCTCCCCAGGTAGGAATAATCCGATACGGACCCAGGTGATTATCCCGGGCATATTTATCAGCTATATTCACATATTCTGAGGCTACCCTAAATGGCGCCAAGCCCTCAACGCTAACCTGTCTCAAACTAGCAACATCATCCACAGATAAATCCTGGCTGACTACGGCTACTATCCTGACCTTCCCCAACTTGAGGTCTAGAAGCTCCGTTGCCGGACTCGATGGAAACTGATAAAGGTGCTCAAGTAACCAATCTCGGCCAGTGATAGCCAGAGCAAAGTTGCCATTAGCTACCTGCAAGGGCATATCCTGAGGTCTAATCACCTTGATCATAACCCCAGCTAAATTAGTAGTTGGTCGGCGACTTCCTGAGTTATCACCAACCCGAATACCAGCTTTACTGAGTAGACGAAGGGCTGGCGGTTGTTGGTGTCCATCAGGCAAAGCTAACCAGACTACATCTTTGTCCGTCTCCGCAGCAAGGTGCTGACTCACTATTTCCGGCACTCTCACGGCACCGGGCGAAGGGGTAGGCTTCTCCACAGTAAACAGTCTATCCTCAATAGAAGTCACCACCTCACTCAGGTCTTTCGTTACCCAACTGTTAACATTAGCTATCAGGCAAGCGCTAGAATCAAGGACTTTGCTTACCGGCACCAGCCCATAATCGAAAAGCTCCCCCTCTGTCCCCACCAAGATTAACGCCAAATCAGCACTTTCTGGTGGATAGACCTCGGCGGCTCCCCACAGAGGAAAGATGCTAAAGCGCCTCAGCCGATTTTTTAGGGCGAAGGACTCAGCCAGGTTAGGGTACTCACTAGCCATGCGTATAACGCCTGGCTTCACCACCAATTCCTCCACGGTGGATACCCCCGCCGACTGGCTGGCAGTCACATATAAAGCACCCTTTCCATACTCCAGGTTTTTTACCTTAACGACCGCACTACTGGGGTATTTAACCAAAAGCTCCTCAACCCAACCCAGTCCGCAAATCCCTAAATCATAGTTGCCTACTGCCACCTGAATAGGGATATCCTTCTCATGAAACACCTTAGCCAGAAGACTGGGAAACCTTTGAGATTTGAGACGGTAGTTCCGCATCTCCTCACGGTATCCGCTTAGCCCCCAATCTGCCCTTTGGAGCAAGGCGGCTGTTTCATCCAAAAGGCGCCCTTTAGGTAAAGCTAGTTTTATCGGCACCTTCCTCCCCCAATATGGTCAAAACTTCATTAGTAGTTTTAAGCTCAAACCTTTTGTGCTTAACCTGGTCAGTTAAAACAAATAGAGGTCCTTTACGGACATCAAGTAGCCACCTAAAATCAGCTAGTTTCTCACCACCCAAATTAAGCTCAGTCACATACCCAGCTTCACGGAGGCTACTGGCAGCGCTTAGGCCCGCCTTGAGTGCCTCGCCTTCACCGGGTTCAGCCCTAATCAAAATTCTTTGGGCTGTAGGTTTAGCCGAGGGTTCTGGTTTCACCAAATTCATCAGGCGGTCAAGATAAAGGGCAAAACCTGAGGCTGGAATGTTCCCACCACCCATTAAAGGAATCAGAGCATCGTATCGCCCGCCACCACCTATCTTCTCTTCATCCTTAAAAAACTGGAAAAGCACTCCCGTATAATATTCAAAGCCCATTCCCGAAGCTATGTCAATCTGGTAACGGCAACCTAGAGTTTCAAGAAGGTCAACGATACTTATGAAATTGTCAAGGTGAGGTTTAAGCTCAGGTAGATTCTGGTTAAACAGCGCCTGCAGGTTCTTTAGAAATCCAGATGATTTCCCTTTCAGGTCTAGCAAAAGGGATAAAGCCTCATCCAGTTCAGGTTGTACCGGCTTTATCCTGGTTAGTGCTTCCTTATCCCCATCTAGAATCTGGTCAAATATCTGGGTCTGCTGTTCACGACTTAGCCCAAGCTGCTGAAGTAACGCCCTTATTAAGCCAATGTGTGATAGCCTCAACTCTACGCCCTCAAGTCTCAACTTCTTCAAAACCTCCCAGGCCAGTGTTATCAACTCCACATCGGCTATAGGGGAACTCGCCCCTAAAAGTTCAGTCCCACACTGCCACCTTTCCCGCGTCTTCCGCCCCGTCGCCTCAAAGATAAAGACATTAGCTACATAAAAGAGCTTAGCTATCCCTTCCAGGCAATCAGTATAAAGCCTGGCAACCGGAATAGTGCCATCTGGCCTCAATACTACCCTCTCCCCACTCCAACCATCCCAATCAAGGAAGGAATATACTTTGCCTAACATACTAGGGGTGAGTGTTCCGGTAGAGGTGAACAGATGAAGATACTCCAGGGTTGGTGTTCTTACCTCCCCATACCCCCATTTAAGGCAGCAGTCTCTAAACACCCCCTCAACCAGGCGAAACCTTGTCATCTCATCAGGGGACAAGTCCCGAGTTCCCTTACACCTTTGGACTCTCATACCGCACCTTTCCTGAATAACGGGTAAATTTTATACTAATTTGCCTAGCTATTCAACTTTGACCAGTTTTATTTGCAATAAAACTATAATCAATATATACTCTATATACTCTTCAGTATAAACTTAAAAAGGGTTATTATGCCAAAAATTATGCGTCTTTTACTATTATTGGGCTTATTAATTACTGCCTTCATATCCATTACGGCTCAGGCAGCTTCACCGACAGTTGTCGTCCTTAATGTCAAAGGAACCATTAATCCTGTCCTCGCCGATTACATCAGCCGCGGCATTGAGGATAGCGAAGACAGAAATGCCACGGCGGTCATCATTCAAATGGATACCCCCGGTGGCTTAGACACCGCCATGCGTGACATCGTGCAGGTTATTGTTAATGCTAAAGTCCCGGTAGTGGTCTATGTCTCTCCCTCAGGAGCTCGAGCCGCCTCGGCCGGGGTATTCATTACCATGGCTGCCCATGTAGCTGTCATGGCACCAAATACCGCCATTGGCGCCGCAAGCCCAGTGTCAATCGGGCCCGAGGGCGAACAACAAATTTCAGAAACAATGAAGGAAAAAATCGTCAATGACGCTGCCGCCTATATCAGAAGTATTGCCGGGGCTCACGGTCGCAATATAGAATGGGCCGAAAAAGCAGTCAGGGAAGCCGTTTCCGCCACCGAGCAGGAGGCTCTTGAGCTTAATGTCATTGATATGGTAGCCCCCACCCTTGATATTCTCATCTCTCAACTTGACGGCCGGGAAGTAACCATGCTTGATGGCAGTGTGGTCACCATAAATACCGAGGGCACTGCCATTGAAAATGTCAAGATGAGTACCATTGAGAGCTTCCTTTTTGCTATTGCTGACCCCAATATTGCCCTGCTACTATTAAGTCTGGCAACGCTTGGTATATTCATGGAAATCACAAACCCGGGTCTCATTTTCCCGGGCGTCGTTGGCGCCATCTCTGGTATACTGGCTTTCTATTCACTGGGCCAGTTACCGGTAAACCTTGCCGGCGTGCTACTCATAGGTCTAGCCTTTGTTCTATTTATCGCCGAGATATTTACCACCAGTTTTGGTTTACTCACTGGCGGTGGTATAATTGCCCTGGTTTTTGGCGCTTTAATCTTATTTAAGGGGGGTCCATTGTTTCAAGTAGACCCGTGGCTGATTGCCGCACTAGCAATTTTTATCACCATCATCTTTGTCTTTGTTATTGGCCGCATAGTCCGAGCCCACCGCCGCCAGGCGTATACCGGCAGAGAAGAACTGGTGGGGAAAACTGCCCTAGTCAAGGTGGCGCTGAACCCTGAAGGAGTGGTTTTCTTCAAGGGTGAACGCTGGACAGCAATATCAGAGACAGGTCCGGTGAAACCAGGTGAGACGGTAATTATAAACAGGGTTGATGGCTTAGCCCTATATGTAACTAAAAAGCAATAAGGAGGTAAACAAATAAGCTCAATTGTTATCAGCATAACTGTTTTGGTCCAGCGTCCACTTATGCCGAAATATTATTTCCGAGGAGGTCACTATTGTTTCAAATAGACCCCATTTGGTTTCGAGTAGACCCGTGGCTGGTTGTCCTGACGGCAATCGGTATTGTCGGTTTCATTGCCGCTACAATTATTTGGGGAATCCGAGCTCATCGCCGCCAGGTATCTGCCGGCCGGGAAGAACTGGTAGGCAAGATTGCCGAGGTCAAGGTAGCCCTTCAGCCCAAAGGAGTAGTTTTCATTCAAGGCGAACGCTGGACGGCTCTATCAGAAAAGGGCCGGGTGGAACCCGGGGAGGAGGTGATTATAACCAAGGTTGATGGCTTAAAAATGTGGGTAACTAAAAAAAATAAAGGAGGCAAATGATGCCTATAATTGCTATCGGTATAATTATTCTGGCAGTGATCGTACTTATTCCGATGACGGTGAAGATTGTTGCCGAATATGAGCGAGGGGTTATCTTCCGCCTGGGGCGACTGGTTGGAGCCAGGGGACCGGGACTATTCCTCATCATTCCCTTTGTTGACCGCATGGTGAAGGTAGACCTGCGAGTGGTAACTATGGATGTCCCATCACAGGAGATAATCACCAAGGATAATGTCACCGTCAGGGTAAATGCGGTGGTATACTTCAGGGTGGTTGACCCCGAGTCATCTGTCGTCAAGGTTCTAGACCATATTAGAGCCACCTCGCAGATATCCCAGACAACGCTGCGGAATGTATTGGGACAGTCTGAACTTGATGAGCTACTCACCAGTAGGGAAAAGCTTAATCAAATACTGCAGAAGATAATTGATGAACACACCGACCCGTGGGGAGTAAAAGTCAGCACCGTGGAGATTAAAGAGGTTGAACTCGCCGATATGATGAAGCGGTCAATGGCCGCTCAGGCCGAGGCGGAAAGGGAGAGGCGCGCCAAAATCATCCATGCTGAGGGTGAGCTTCAAGCCTCAGAGAAACTGGCTCAAGCCGGGGCTATTATCGCCAGGGAGCCAGTCACGCTACAGCTTCGCTACCTGCAAACACTGACCGAGGTAGCCTCAGAAAGAAATAGCACCCTAATCTTCCCGCTACCTATTGACCTCATCAGCATGTTTTTGAAAAAAGGCGAAAAGAAATAGCCAGGGGATCATCAACTAGCTTGGTAAAGTAACCAGAGCCTGTCCTTTCGGCAGGCTCTGGTGAGCTATCGTTCGCGGTCACGCAAGGTAACATCGCCCGCCACAACCGTGGTGAGACTCCCATCCTGGCGGCGGAGTAGGAGGCTGCCATCCGTGGCTACTGATTCAGCTATGCCCTCGTAACCAGTCTTGCCCCACCCTACCTGAACCCTTCTACCCAGTGTCACTAATCTATCCCGCCACGGCTCATAAAGAGACTCTCCAGACGGCAAAGCCAGATATAGCCTTTCCACCTCAACCAACAGGCGCCGTATTATATCCAGGCGCGATACCTCTCGGCCCAATTCATCGGAAAGACTGGTGGCAATCGGTGAGAGCTCAGGAAAATCAGCCAGCCTGAGGTTAACATTTATGCCAATACCGATAATAGTGTAGTCTACCCTGTTCCCCCTCACATCGCTCTCAATTAAAATTCCGCACACCTTCTTGCCATTGATAAGGACATCGTTAGGCCACTTAATCTGCAACTTCAAGCCAGTGACCGTCTCAATACTATAGACCACAGCTAGAGAAGCCAGCATAATGAGGGCAGGCAGGTAAACTATGCCGGGGTGGAGAATGATAGACAGAGCAATATTCCCTTTGGGTGATAACCAGATGCGCTTTATTCGCCCCTTCCCCGCCGTTTGCTCATCAGCAACGATAACCGTCCCTTCCACTGCTCCCCGCTTAGCCGCCCGCTTCGCCACCTCCATAGTTGAAGTCAGCCGGGGGTAGTAAATAACTCTCTGCCCGATAATCTTAGTCTTTAAATTATCGGTAATAGCAGCTGATGATAAACTATCTTCCATTGTCCCCCTGGATTAAATAGTAGTGGTTAGATAATATCACAATTTAAACGCTGGTAGCGACTAACTGGCAGGTTATCACTTTATGTCAGCCTCAATATCCACTATTCTGAGATTATTTATACAGGGATTAAAAGGGGCTTTGCCCCTTTTAAGAAATTCTCTTCCCTCTCCCCTTATAAAGGGGAGAGGGATAAAGGGTGAGGGCTTGGTAAACAATCTCTATTCCAAGCCTTGATGCCCTACTCGCATCTATGATACAATGGCTCTGGTCAATTTCATTGCTTAAAGGGTTAGATGAGACAAGGCTCAGAATGGGAACCTAAGCTGCTCGGTTTTTTATGTAGATGGTGTAGCTATGCTGGTGCTGATTTAGCCGGTACCAGTCGCAAGAAGTATCCCGCCAACATAAGGATAATAAAGGTCCCCTGCTCAGGAAGGGTAGACCCCCTTTTCATCCTTAAGGCTCTACACCTGGGTTTTGACGGAGTGCTGATTTCTGGCTGCCACCCCGGTGACTGCCACTATCTAACCGGGAACTACCGCGCCCGAAGAAGAATAGCCATTACCAAAAAATTCCTTGAATATATGGGTATTGAGCCACAGCGGATTCAGGCTAGCTGGGTTTCAGCTTCCGAAGGAGGCAAATTCGCCGAGGTAGTTACCGAGATGACCGAGGAACTAAAGAAGATTGGTCCCAACCGGTTATTTGATAAAGAAAGAGAAGTATATGGAACAAAGGTTGCGGAAGGAAGCCAAAGCCCTGCTTGAGCAGGGTAAGGTTGATTATATTCTCGGCTTTGAACCAGGAAGCCTAAAATTTACCACCACCCCGCTAATAACCAGGGACAAGAACGATATTGACCGTCTGGTAATTAACCCATTTATGGTCAATAATCTGGCAAACTTCCTACCCGAACTCAAGGGCCGGGTCGGCATCGTTGCCAAGGGCTGTGATAGCCGCTCCATTGTCAGCCTGATACAGGACAACAAGGTAGATAGGCAGGATGTGGTAATCCTGGGCATCCCCTGTCCGGGAATTATTGACCTGAGCAAGGTGGAAAAACTAATCGGCAAAGACAGGGATGAACTGGACAATATCATATGGGAAGGAGATAAAGCAGTAATAACGGCTGACAGCAAGAGAGACGAATTCCCCATTACCGAAGTCCTCTTTGATAACTGCCTTGGTTGTGAACTCCCCACCCCACAGGAATATGATATCCTTCTTGGTGAACCGACCTCACCCGTTGCCGACAGGTCAGCCAGTCAAGCCAGGATAGACCAGCTGAAAGGGATGACCCCACAGCCAAGATGGGAGTTCTGGGAAAACGAGTTCAGCCGCTGCATCCGCTGCTATGCCTGCCGCAATGTCTGCCCGTCTTGCTTCTGCCAACGTTGTTTTGTCGAGGAGACTGAGCCCCAGTGGTTGATGCCGCTGCCGCGGCGTCAGGAGAACCTCATGTTTCAAGTAATCAGAAATATCCATGTCGCTGGAAGGTGCACTGACTGTGGTGAGTGTGAGCGTGCCTGCCCGGTGAACATTCCCTTAAGAAGCCTGACCAGAGAGATGTATGACATAGTTGATGAGCTGTTCCACTTTAAGGCCGGAATGGACAAAGAGGCATTGCCGCTAATGACCCACTATGAACAGGAAGAGGCTGGAGAACTCATCAGGTAGCAGAAATGGCTAATAAGAAAATAAACAAAAAAGATATCGGGAAACTCCTCAACCAGTGGGGTAAGGAGTTTACAATATTTACGCCAATCAAGGAAGGTGATGTCACCCGGATAGCCAGGTGGGAAGGTGAAGATACCAGCTTCCTGGATTGGTATAGAAATACAGTGAGGCCAGCCAAGGCTAACTTCCTCCCCCCGATGGAGGAAATGTTCCACTTCCAAAAAGATAAAGAGGACTACCACTTAGAGCTTCCGGCCTCTGATGGGCAGAAGCAACTGATTTTTGGCATTCGCCCCTGCGATGCTAACGCCATGGCACTACTGGATAAGACCTTCAAGGATACCTACGAAGACCCATATTACCTTCCCAAAAGGAACAATGCCGTGTTAATCGGGCTGGGGTGCACCAATCCCTATGATAGCTGCTTCTGCACCTCAATGGGTGCCGCTCCGGGCGAATCAACCGATGTTGACCTGATGCTTACTGATATTGGAGATGAGTTCTTGATTGAAGAGATTACCGATAAAGGTAAAGAGCTGATGGCTACCGCCAGCGGAGTAGCCGAGGTAAGCCAGGCTGATGAAGCTAGAGCCAGGGAAGCGAAAGAGGCAGCCTACCACAAGGTAACCAGAAAGATAAATACTGAAGATACTAAGGAAAAATTAATATCCGGCTTTGATAATCAAGACTACTGGGAAAAGATAGCCGGCAAGTGTATAAGCTGCGGCATCTGCACTCTCCTTTGTCCCACCTGCTACTGCTTTGATATCAATGATGAGCTAGTTAAACAGCAAGGGGCAAGATTTAGAAGCTGGGATAGCTGTGGCTTCCCTATCTACACCAAGATGCCGATGGAAAACCCCAGGGAGGAGAAGTGGCATCGGGTAAGGCAAAAGGTGTGTCATAAATTCGAGTTCTACCCGATAAGTTTTGATGTTATTGCCTGTACTGGATGCGGAAGGTGTATTCGCCTCTGCCCGGTGAACTGGGACATTACTCAGACACTGGATAGCCTGCCCGCCAAGGCATAGCTTAAACCGGAGACTAAAAATGACAGTTACCGACATTAGCCATCGGCAAAGATTCTTCGCCAGAGGGAATGTCTACCTACCACACATAGTAGTAATAGACAAAATAATTGACGAGACCCCTGGTGTCAGAACCTTCCATTTCAACTTTAAGGATGAGAAGCTACGGGAAGAGTTCACCTTTGAGTCAGGGCAATTCGCCGAATACTCCGTCTTCGGTATTGGTGAAGCCCCCTTCTGTATTTCATCCAGCCCAACCCAGCGCGACCACTTGGAGTTTGCTGTCCAACAGGTAGGCAGGGTAACCAATGCCCTGCACCGGCTTGGCGTTGGTGCCGAAATAGGCTTCCGAGGACCCTACGGCAATAGCTTTCCGCTTGACCTATTACAGGGTAAGAACCTGGTCTTTATTGGCGGTGGCATTGGTCTAGCCCCACTGAAGTCGTTAATCTGGAATGTCATTGACAACCGAGCTAAATACCAGGATATAGATATTATCTATGGCGCTCGTAGTCCGGCTGACCTGTGCTTCAGGTATGACCTAGATAGCTGGGAGAAGAATAAAACGGTAAATATGGTAACCACTGTCGACCGGGGTGATGAAAGCTGGACAGGGAGGGAGGGCTTCGTTCCCAAAATACTGGAGCAGGTAGCCCCTTCAGCCAAGAATGCCGTAGCTATCGTTTGCGGACCACCGATTATGATAAGGTTCACTTTTCCGGTGCTGGAAAAACTGGGCTTCACCCCGGAGCAGATGCTCACCACGCTGGAAAAGAGGATGAAGTGCGGCATCGGTAAGTGCGGACGGTGTAATATCGGTAATATCTATGTCTGCCGTGATGGCCCCGTATTCAGTTACGCCGAGATTAAGAACTTTATCTCCAGCGAGTATTAAAAGAAACTTACACACCTGCGCTCGGCGTGTCCTCCATGAATGTCAAAATGTAAAGGGCTTGCCGTAAGTCCTCCATACAGTGTCTTACAATTGCTGAAATCGTTCGTTTGTCCTGATACTTAACATAGCTTTTCCAAAGCGAACGAACCTCTTGCTCTGGAACCACTCTCTCCCCCAAGTATTCCCTTGGCACCGAAACCAGCTTGTCTAAACTCGGATAGCTCAGCCCCCTCGCACGGGCTCTTTGACGCCATGGCTCAAAAATATCTACCAGTTCGACAGGCGTATGCAACTTAGCCAGAAGGAAACCTTCGTGGAAGTGAGCATCATATGCGTAAATAGGGTGTGCCAAATCAGATAGTTTTTCCCTGATGATGTCATAAAACTCAGCGCGGCTTGCCTCTATCCTTTGGATTACTGTCATAATGTTGCGTTCTAAGAATCCAAATGCAATTATTTCGTCTGTGTCAGAATCTAACCCTGTGGTTTCCAGGTTAATGATGGCACCTTCAACTAGAGCAGCTCGGAGCTGCTTTCGATAAAGCCCGATTGCCATTGGAACGTCTTTTACGACACGCTGAACCTTGCTTACATTAGTGCCTGTTGCCTTGGCAATTTCCCTGAGGCTTAGACCCTGCTCTCGCAAGTTGCGCATCCACTCCTCAACATCTTGCCGTTGTACTTGTTCCTCACTCACCGCCAACCTCCTCGGCCAATAGCAGTCTTACACCTGCGATATGTAAATCTACGCCAGCGCCCCCTCCATCTGAGCCAGGATTTCCTCGTTAGTAAAGTGGTCAAGGCTGATGGCATCACTGAGGCAACCGGCGACGCAGACACCACATCCCTTACACAAAGCCTCATTAACCCGACACACCGTCTTCTCCTCATCAAATGAGATGGCACTATAGGGGCAAACAAGCTTACAGACCTGGCAGCCAGTGCAGATTCTCTCGTCAACAACCGCCGTCGCCGCCTCAATCTCCACCTTCCCCTTGCTTATCATCGCCAGAACCTCGGCCGCTGCTGCCAAAGCTTGAGCTACAGTATCCGGTATATCCTTGGGAGCCTGGCAGCAGCCAGCAATGAATATGCCGTCGGTCATCGTCGCCACCGGGTCCAGCTTGGGATGCTTTTCCAGGAAAAAGCCGTCGGCACTGCGACTTATATTAAATAAGCGGGCAGTAGCCTCGGCATCTGCTTGCGGCTCCAGAGCACAACTGAGGATAACCATGTCCACCGGCAGGCGGCGCTGTAAGCCAGCTAGAGTATCTTCAAACTGAACAATGAGTTTACCCTTCTCCTCAGGCGTTTCGGCAATATTGGTTACCTCCGCCGGACGACCCCGGATAAAGATTGTCCCTTCCTTAAGAACCCGATTATAAAATTCCTCAAAGCCTTTACCAAAGCTCCTGATATCGATGTAGAATTCGTAGACCTCAGCCTCAGTATGCTCCTTCACCAGATGGGCAAACTTCATTGAATACATACAGCACACCCGCGAGCAATACTCATGATACTTCTCATCCCGGCTGCCCACGCAGTGGATAATGGCAATGCTCTCTGGAGGCGAGCCGTCCTTGAGCACAATTTCACCATCGGTTGGTCCCGCTGAGTTAACCATTCTCTCGAACTCAAGGCTGGTAATAACATTGGGGAGTCGCCCATAGCCATACTGATAAATGGGTGTGGGGTCAAACACCTGGAAACCAGTAGCGACAATTATAGAGCCTACCTCCACTTCGACGAGCTTATCCTCCTGCTCAAAATCAATAGCCCCGGCTTCACAGACCTTCTCGCAGGCGCGGCATTTGCCCTTCAGGAAATAGGCACAGTGCTCGCGGTCAATGACGGGTATATTAGGCACCGCTTGCGGGAAGGGAGTATAAATAGCCTTTCTCTTACCTATGCCGGCATCAAACTCGCTGTCTACCTTCCATGGGCACTTTGTCTGGCATAAGACACAGCCGGTGCACAGAACTTCATCAATATACCTTGCCTTCTTCCTGATTTTAACCTTGAAATTACCGATATAGCCGGCGACTTCTTCCACTTCACTATAGGTCAGTAGCTCAATATAGGGATGAGAGCCCACCAGTGTCATCTTCGGGGTAAGAATACAGGCGGAACAATCCAGGGTGGGGAAGGTCTTATCCAGTTGCGCCATATGACCGCCAATGCTGGGCTCCGTCTCCACCAGATAGACCTTATGCCCCGAGTCAGCCACCTTCAGCGCCGCCTGAATACCAGCAATACCGCCGCCCACTACTAGAGTATTGGGGTTTATAGTAACCTCCCTAGTTTGCAGTGGCTGGTGATAATAAACCCGTCTTACCGCAGCGCTGACTAATGCCTTAGCCTTCTCGGTAGCCCGCTGTTTATCCTCGGTCACCCAGGAGCACTGCTCACGGATATTCGCCATCTCAAACAAATAGGGGTTTATGCCCGCTTCCTGACAGGCCCGACGAAATGTCGGCTCATGCATCGTTGGCGAGCAGGCGGCAACAACAATCCGATTAAGCCCCAGTTCCTTAATATCATTCTTAACCAGCCCCTGACCAGGGTCAGAGCACATAAATTTATAGTCGCGAGCCACTACTACCCCCTCCAAATCCTGAGCAAACCGGACTACCTCCTCCACATCAACTGTGCCGGCAATATTGCTGCCACAATGACAGATATAAACACCTATTCTAGGTTCCACTCGTAGCCTCCTGCTTCAACCCGTATATGTGGTCCAGCACACTGTTAGGTGAAACAATGTTCGTCTTCAGTCCCAGGGATATAGAGTCAATCCCCAGGGCAAGACCAATCAGTTGAGTGATAAACAAAACGGGCAGGTTATAATGGGTCTTGAACCTACTATTCACCCGACTTTGATAGGCATCAAGGTTTGTCTGGCACAGTGGACAGGGGGTAGCGAGGCACTGAGCACCATTCTCCAACGCATTATCCAGCAATTTACGAATCAAACCCAGAGCCAATTCCTCTTCAGGGATAATTAACGAACTCCCACAGCAACGGTTCTTTAAGGGGAAAGGAATCGCCTCAGCCCCAAGGCACTCAACCAAGCGGTCAAGAGACCGGGGAAACTCAGGGTCATCAAAGCCATAGTCAGGACGAACCAACTGGCAACCATAATAAGGGGCTACCTTAAGCCCGTTAAGCCCTCGCTGAACCTTAGCCGCAATAACCTCAGGGGTAATATCATTGACCAATACTTCAATTAAATGCCTTATCTGTAGATTGCCGCGATACTCTAGATTGGCAACAGCCAAAGCTTCATTTACCTGCGCCTTCAGCTGAGGACGGTCTTTTAACTGTAAATTGGCTTTATATAAGGTCGCAAAGCAAGAACTGCAGGGGGTTACCAGGTCCAGCCCGGTTTTCTCGGCCAGGGCTAGAGTGCGAGCCGCCACACAAATAGACTCTAATTCATCCAATGAACTATACGGAGTTGAACCACAACAGGTCCAGTCCTCTAGTTCAGCTAGTTCCATATCCAGGGGTTTAGCTATTGCCTGAGTCGAAATACCAAGACCCACTGCCGTCGCCATAGCCGAGCAACCAGGGAAGTAGGCATAAGATTTCACTGAGCACCCCTAACCTCAGCAAATTTCCTTAGGATTTGCCTTAGTTCCTCCCTGCCTTTTACACGGTGGGGCTTGAGCGGCATCCGACCGTGACGAAGTAGACTGAGTGCCAGTGGCAATAGCCCCATTGCCGCCAGCAGGCTGGTCTTTAGATAAAACCTGACCATCATGCCAAACTCATGGACTCGTCCATTATCCCTGATAGATTTAACAAAGTTCCGATACATAACCGGGGTGCGAGTCCCCTTAACCCTAAAACCATGTTGGCTTGACAGGGACTCCAGCGCATGAGCCAGCTCAGTCGGCTTGACACCACGGGGGCAGCGCACGGTGCACATATAACAAGAAAGGCAATGCCACATAGAGCTGCTGGATAGGACTTCATCTCGCATCTCAGCCCGAATCAGGGCAACAATCTTTCGCGGCGGGTATTCCATCTCACCAGCCACGGGACAGGAACCGGTGCAAATGCCGCACTGGATACAAGACAGAATATTCTCACCACCTGGTGTAGCGGTAACCTCACTCATAAAGTTCTTCATACCAGCCCAAATTCTACCATAAGTCTATTTGAGGTGACAAGCCACACCAGTCGAGATTGCTTACTAACGCCGGTTGCTCACTCCCACGGGAGCTTCGCTCCCTAGGGTGGGCGGGTGGGAAGAATTAGGTTACTAAATGACCCCACCAATAAGCCACTGTCTATTTGCCGTCATTACTCCTACCGTGATAAACTGTGGGGTGAAAACAAAGGGGCTAGGTATGAAAATACTGGTAACTAATGATGATGGCATATTTGCCGAAGGATTATGGGCACTGGTCAAGGAGCTAAACAAAATTGCCCGGGTAATAGTGGTAGCTCCAGATAGAGAGCAGAGTGCCATAGGCACCGCCGTTACATTGCACCAACCATTAAGAGTACAAAAAATGAACCCGCTGGTGCCAGACATAGAGACTTACTCAGTAGACGGCACCCCGGCTGATTGTGTTATCCTGGCTTTAGGTAAACTGATTTCTAATAAGGTAAACCTGGTTGTTTCCGGTATAAACCAGGGAGTGAATCTTGGTGATGATGTGCTCATCTCAGGAACAGTGAGTGCTGCCTTACAGGGCTACCTGCGTGGTTTTCCGGCTTTGGCGATATCGGTAGCCGCAGCGGATAGTCTCCACCTGGACAATGCGGCTAAACTGGCGGCACTACTAGCCAAGAAGATTGACTCCAATGCCTTGCCTACCAATATCCTGCTTAATGTAAACCTGCCTAATCTGCCTCTGGCAAAAATCAGGGGGGCAAAGATTACCCATTTAGCCAGTAAGAGCCACACCGACACAGTTACTGAGGGCAACGACGGAAGACGCAAATACTACTGGCTAGTGCGTCAAAAGGTAAATAAGGTTACGGATAAAAAAACAGATATATGGGTAATAGAGCAAGGCAATATCTCTATCACTCCCCTCCATACCAACCTGCCCAATAAGTCTTCAACCCCCATCAATGATAGCCTATGCCTTGACCTCCTCCACGAACTACAGGAATACTAGGCGGTCAACAAAAAGACGACTGGTGCTAAAGCACCAGTCCTTGACAGGGCTCATCCCTGAGTTTATACTACAAATCACGAATGCAGTAACCCTATTAGCGCGGCGGAAGGTTGATTTAAGGAGGTGAACCCAATGGCAGCAAAGGCTTTTGTTCTAATTGAAACAGCAGTGGGTAAAACCAAGGAAGTGGTGGCTAAGGTCAGGCAACTAGAGGGGGTGAAATCGGTTGACCCGGTGACCGGGCCCTACGATATTATTACCATTATAGAAGCCGAAAGCCTGAATGATATTGGCGACCTCGTTACCGGGAAAATCCACCCTATTGCTGGCATTTCCAGAACAGTGACCTGCCTGGCAATATGGACTGAGTAGACTCAGTTACCCTTTAGATTTGGGGTCTCAATAAGCCAGCCAGTTCCCACCTGTCTTGGTCAATGCAAGCAGTACCATCACTAAGCCCACCACTTGGTGAATCTCCAAGACAGCTTATCTTCCAACACATTGGTACTATGACACAGACATAATCGAGCGATACCCAGTTCCCCCATAACTTGACTTTATCGGCTGCTCTGGTTTGAAGCCATGGTTTCTAGCTTGGCTATGACCTCATTTATAGTCTGCTCACCAGTAGAAGCGCCAGCAGTTATACCTATATAGTTCCGACCTTGAAGCCAAGAGGGTTGAATTTCCTCTGCTGTTTCAACGATATATGTTTTAGTAGCCATAGAACATAACTCAGCAAGACGATTAGTATTAGCGCTGTTATGACCACCAATAACCAGCATCAAGTCCACTCTTTTGGCTAGTTTGAGTGCTGCTTCTTGCCGTTTCCTAATATCATGACATATAGTATCAATAATGCGCATTTCAGAGTCTTTAGTAAAGGCAGAATCAATAAGTCTCTTTACGAATTCGGTAAAATCAGCCGGTATCTGGGTCGTCTGCGATAGAACGCCTAAGCGGTGAGGCAGAGAGTTCAATTCGTCGATAAACTTCTCATCCAAAGCCGCCACACCTTTACCACCGGCCCAACCAAGAACACCCTTGACCTCAGGGTGGTCAGCATCACCATATATAATAACAAAAAAGCCGGACTCGGCTAATTTCTTGGCGGCTAGCTGGGCTCGGTGAACAAAGGGACAAGTAGTATTGATTATGCCAATATGCCGAGCCCGAATCTCTTGTTCCATTTGTAGGCTCACCCCGTGACAGCCAATCGCCACCGTATCACCCTGTATCTCAGCCACACCTTTGGCTACCCGTACCCCAATCTTAACCAGTGTCTGTACCACCTGCTGGTTATGCACCACCGCCCCCAGTGTTTCCACACCACCCCGCTCACGAGTGACATCTTCTAAGATATTAATGGCTTTCTTAACCCCAAAGCAAAATCCTATTGCGCCCGCCTTTTCAATTCTCACGCCTTATAGCTTCCTTTCCAGCATAATTACCCCGATACTCCTGAGGCAGGAGCTCGGCTAGGCGCTCCATTATATAATTGGTAGACTCAGCCAGCTCGCCCTTAGTCAATTTACTACTAGCCGGTGGCAGATAGAAAGGATGACCGATATTAACCGTTATCTGGGGGCGACGCAGTAACCAGGCGATACCCCTAATCTTTTCTGTGCCGGTAATGCCTACCGGGAGAATCGGGGCACCATTACGCAAGGCTATCAGCGCCGAGCCAGAGAAAGCAGGTCGCAGTTGGGCATGGCGGCTTCTTGCTCCCTCAGGGAACATAGCCAAAGCTTTGCCCTCAGCCAGAACCTGCTCTGCCTGGCGTAGAGCCTTCCCATCCAATTGCCCCCGGCGCACCGGAAATGCGCCAAAGCCGCGCACAAAGTAGCTTGAGAATTTGGAGCGAAATAGCTCTTTTTTAGCCATAAATATTACCTTTCGGCTAAGGCTAACAGCAAGCAGAGGCGGGTCAGTTAGATTAAGATGATTGGCCACAACCAGCAGCGGCCCTTGGCTGGGGATATTCTCTTTACCCCTTATCCGCCAATGAGTCAGGAGGAGGAACAGCATCCTTACTATCATTATGACAACATAATAGAACCAAGGCACTTTTCTAACCTCCACAAAGGAGAGGGTTAGCAATGGCTAATTATAGCTTACGGCTAGGGATAAAGACAAACAAGCAGTGTCTAATCACCTGGAAGAACACACCCTTTGACCATAGGCAGGTGAGATGTTAAAATTAAATTAAGTAACATCTGAGGGAAACTGGAAATGTCAGGGCATTCCAAGTGGTCTTCAATTAAGCATCAGAAGTCGGTGACTGATGCCCGGCGAGGTCAACTTTTCACCAAGTTGACCCGGGAGATTATTATAGCGGTGCGTCAGGGAGGTAGCAGTCCGGAGACAAATGCTCGGTTACGGTTAGCGATGCAGAAGGCCCACGATAATAACATGCCCGTAGATAACATAGAAAGGGCTATTAAACGGGGTAGTGGCACGATGGAAGGAGTTACTCTGGTAGAGATGGTTCTTGAGGGCTATGGTCCTAGCGGGGCGGCTATCTTGGTGCAGGCACTAACTGATAACCGCAATCGAACCTTGCAGGATGTTCGTAATATATTCTCACGCAGTGGCGGTAGCTTGGGGGAGAGTGGTTGTGTTGCCTGGCTCTTTGAGCCCAGAGGATTGATTAGAGTGAAGACCAATGATTTAGATGCCGAGGAGCTGGAACTGCGAGCCATAGATGCCGGCGCCGAGGATGTTAAGCTAGAAAACGACTATGTGGAGATTTATACCAAGCCCGAAGACATGGAACGGGTCAGAAAAGCACTGGAGCAGCAAAAACTATCCGTAGCCTCTTCTGAGCTGATTTTGATGTCCAAGACTACGGTTGAGCTTGAGGAAAAGGCAACACTCCAAACACTGAAGCTACTGGACAAGTTAGAAGAGCTGGACGAAGTCCAGCATGTGACCACTAACGCTGATTTTCCTGACTCAATTCTGGAGAAGTATCAGTTGGGTGTTTAATGTTGCTGAGCCACCTCGCCTCCTATCCTCCCCGAGTTGAGTTTGCGACTTCTCCTTTAAGGAAGGAGGTATAAGTCTTGTCGGGGGCTTTGCCCCTTTTAAACTAGCTTAACTTGAGTAATATGATGAGAATTTTAGGTATTGACCCAGGCACAATAACCATGGGCTACGGAGTAATAGAAAGTAGAGACGATGAAATAAGTCTGATTGATTTCGGCGCTTTAAACAGTCCGGTGCGCTCCCCTATCGGGGAGCGTTTGAGCTATTTATATAACCGACTCCTGGAGATTATCACTCACTGTCAGCCAGATGTGGTGGCAGTGGAGCAACCATTTATGGCTAAGAATGCCAGGTCAGCACTGGCCATAGGTAGGGCTCAGGCAATAGCCATCCTGGCAGCCGCTAATAGCGGAATCCCAACCTATGAATATACGCCAGCCAAGGTAAAGCAGATGGTGGCCAATTACGGGGCCAGTAGTAAGGAGCAGATTCAGGAGATGGTCAGGCTCCAGCTAGGGCTATCTGAAGTACCTCAGCCCAACGATGCCGCTGATGCCCTGGCCGTAGCTATCTGCCACCTGCGTGAGGCACACCTGAATAGTTTGCTGGCTAAGGAGCAATAGAGAAAAGAAAATGATAGCCGGTCTTCGTGGTAAATTAGAGTCGCTCGGTAGTGATTGGGCAATTATTGATGTCGGCGGGGTGAGCTTTCAGGTATATATGCCTACCTCTACCCTGAGCACACTGGGCACTATCGGCGAGGAGGTAAAGTTACATACTCACCTGCACCTCCGGGAAGATAACGCCGCCCTGTATGGTTTTGCCTCGGCGGATGAGCTGGGGCTGTTTCAAACCCTGATTAGCGTATCGGGGTTAGGTCCCAAGCTGGCACTGGCTATGCTTTCGGCGATGGATGTAGAGAAGCTTACTATGGCCATTGCCACCGGCAGCAGTGATATGCTGACGGTGGTTCCGGGAGTGGGCAAGAAGGTGGCTAACCGCCTTATCCTGGAGCTTAAAGAGAAAATAGCTGCCGGCTGGATAACCACCCCGGGCGCCCAGCTAGCTGAGGAAAACGCCGATGTCTTAGCCGCCCTGACCTCACTGGGCTATTCAATGACTGAAGCCACCCGCGCCGTCGCCACCCTCCCCCCATCCTCCGACCTGAGCCTTGAGGAAAAGATTAAGCTGGCACTACAGTATTTTACCTCTAAGTAAAGGGGGGAGGTGACTTTTACTTTTTTGTTGACATGAGTAGAACTGAGGTATATAGTTTGTATGTGAAATACTACACGAACTAAGGAGGGGAACAATGGCTGGCACTAAAGGATTTCGCTATGTTTACTCCACTTTACAGATAAAAATATTATTGGATAAAATTAAAGAAACTAATCGACCGCCCAAACTTAACTTTCCCTACGCTAGAGATAACTGGCTTTTAAAAAATAGCCAATATTCAGCAGTTATTGAGATTCTGAAAGATATGGACTTCATAGATAACTCTGGGATTCCAACATCTCTCTATGCGGAATACCAAAATTCTAATTTAGCAAAGGTAGCCTTAGCTAAAGGCATTAAAAATGCTTACCCACAATTATTTAATGTATATAATAATGCTCAATCACTTCCTAAAGATACTATCGAAGGTTTTTTTACTCAGCAAACAGGGAAAACTGGTTCCGTCCTTGAAAAGATGATATCAACTTTTAAAGCATTATGTAATCTCGCTGACTTTTCTGACACACAGGTAAAGGAAAAAGAAGTTGAAGCCACCGAAGTTCACAAAAGCTCCGAAGTTAAAAAAGTTAGGCACGAGATAGAACTTGAACCAAATATCCATATAAATATCGGGATAAATATAGCGGCGGATACACCTGATGACAAAATAAAGGTTATTTTTGAAAATATGAAAAAGTACCTTTTAACAAAAGATTTAGGGTAGGCAGTTGAGTAACTCGTATGAAAGAATTTCAAATTATATTGCGAGTCTACCAAGAGAACTACTCGCTGACTACAAAATTTCTCCAGACGAGTATAGTGATGATGTAATCACTTTTGAATTATATAAGGGAACTCGCCAGTATATTGAACGAACGGCTGACCAAATAAACAAAGCTTATCATTATAAAATCTATGATGGCTGTCTAGTCCTTATGCGGCGTCTCGTAGAAACATTGCTTGTTCTAGCATTCACTGAACTGGGAATAGAAGGAGAAATAAAAGACCAAGACGGTTCTTATCTACGCCTCTTTAAAATTATTAACAAAGCAGAAGGTAGTAAAGCGTTAGCTTTAACTTCTAATTCCAAAAATAATTTGAAGTCTTTTAAAGTTGGGGGTGATTTATCTGCCCATAATCCGTATTTCTGTGCCCGACAAAAAGACATACTTAATATAAGACTACAATATCGTGCTCTAATAGAAGAACTACTCCATAAGGCAAATCTCATAAAGTAATCTATCTATTCCCACCCACCACCCCACAAATAGAGAGTCAAAGAGAGGCTTCGCCTCTCTTTTTTATATCCCTCCCCCTCTCCTTTGAAGGAGAGGGGGATAAAGGGGGTGAGGTAGATAACCCCTGATTGAAACCAGTGCACTACAAGGATATACTGTTTGTAGAACGCCTTTTTGGCGGAGTCAAAAATGCCTCAGTTTGAAATAGTCTCTGATTTTGGGTTAATCCCTTGTATGAGGGAAAGGGTGAAGAGGTGATGTTGCCCCCATCGCATAGCAGAACCACTCCATTAAGGCCCCTCAAGTGGTATAAAAAACTGGCCACAATAAAAGGACGGCTTGAAGCCGGAGCCTTTCTTATCGAAGGAGATAGGGGCATTAGACAGATTATGAGCCACCATCCCGATGAAATAATTGAAATCATAACGATAGAAGAACCACCACCGGTTTACCACAACCATTCTATCCACCTTGTTACTGACCGGCAGTTTCACTCAATCTGTTCCACAAAGACGCCTCAAGGAATTATTGCTGTTGTCCGTCTACCCCAGGATATGTACTCGGGACACCTGCCGGAGAATATCGGCACTAAAATCTTATTACTCGAAGATATTCAGGACCCCGGCAATGTGGGTTCTCTCATCCGCACTGCCGCCGCCTTCAATTTTTCCGGGATTATCCTGACAGAAAAATGCGCTGACCCCTTATCCCCGAAATGCGTTCAGTCAACAGCGGGTACAATATTATCAGTGTGGCTCAGAAGAACCAGCCATTATCTTAAGCTCGCCAAGGCACTGAAAAAAGACGGCTATTCCCTTGTTGCCACCGCGCTTGATGGCGCGGAGGAGCCGTCGATTCTTTACCGCCAAGATAAACTCCTGCTGGCGCTGGGCAACGAAGCGTCCGGCCTTTCACAAGCGGTGTTACACGCCTCTGATTATCAATTAAGAATCCCCACTATCCAGGAAAAAGCTGAATCGCTGAATGTAGCGGCTTGCGGAGCAATTTGCATGTATTTTAGCTCTCAAAAATGCTGAACTGATGTTTAACGACTCTATTTATAGGAGGTCTTTTTAGCGGAAGCAACTATGCCACAGTTTGAGATAATTTCCGATTTTAAGATGACCGGTGACCAGCCGCAGGCAGTGGACAAACTGGTGGAGGGCTTGGACAAGGGCTTTAAGCACCAGACAGTGCTGGGGGTTACCGGTAGCGGTAAGACCTTCACTATGGCTAATGCCATTGAACGGGTGCAGAGACCGACCCTGGTTATCTGCCACAACAAGACATTAGCCGCCCAGCTTTGCACCGAGTTCAAGGAGTTTTTCCCCAATAACGCCGTGGAATACTTCGTCAGCTATTATGACTATTACCAGCCGGAAGCTTATGTTCCGCGCACTGACACCTATATTGAGAAAGAGGTAGATATAAATGAGGAGATTGATAAGCTGCGCCATGCGGCGACCCGGGCTCTTTTTGAGCGGCGTGATGTGGTTATTGTGGCCTCGGTATCGTGTATCTATGGTTTAGGCGAGCCTGAGGAATACCGCAGCTTTGTCTGCCACCTTAAACGGGGTGATAGCCGCCCCCGCCACCAAATTCTCCGCCAACTGGTAGATATGCAATATGAACGCAATGATATTGATTTTACCCGGGGCAAGTTTCGTATTCGTGGCGACACCCTAGAAATACGGCCAGCCTATGAGGAATTAGCCCTGCGGGTTGAGTTTTTTGGCGATAATATTGAGCGCATTGTGGAAATAGACCCGTTGACCGGTGAACTGCTAGCCGAACTGGACCTGGTTGATATCTACCCGGCCAAGCACTTTGTTACCTCACATGACAAGCTGATGCTCGCTATTGAAAACATAAAGCAGGAACTACAAGAGAGGCTGGGTGAGCTTAGACGGCAAGGTAAGTTATTAGAGGCGGCGAGGCTGGAAGCACGCACCAACTATGACTTAGAAATGCTAAGGGAAGCGGGGTATTGCAACGCCGTGGAGAACTACTCCCGGCACCTATCAGGGCGCGCCCCGGGAAGCCCACCATGGACACTGCTGGACTACTTCCCTGATGATTTCTTACTATTTATTGACGAATCACATATGACCCTGCCCCAGATTCGGGGTATGTATCATGGCGACCGCTCCCGCAAGGAGACCCTGGTGGAATATGGCTTTCGTCTGCCCTCAGCCCTGGATAATCGTCCGCTTAATTTCACCGAGTTTCAACAGCATATCAACCAGGTTATCTATACTTCGGCAACACCAGGAGATTATGAGTATGAGCACAGCCAGCAGGTGGTTGAACAGCTAGTCCGACCCACCGGACTCCTAGAGCCAACGATTGAGGTGAAACCAACCAAAAACCAGATTGATGACCTCCTTGACCAGATTAAGACCCGGGTTGATAGGGGAGAGCGTTGCCTGGTAACTACCTTAACCAAGAGAATGGCTGAGGAGCTGGCTGATTATTTGATAGAGACGGGCATAAAGACCCATTATCTCCATTCTGAGATTGATACTCTGCAGAGGGTAGAGATACTGCGTGACCTTCGTCTTGGCGTTTATGATGTGGTAGTCGGCATAAACCTGCTTAGAGAGGGGCTTGACCTGCCCGAGGTCAGCCTGGTAGCCATTCTGGATGCCGATAAGGAAGGCTTTTTGCGGTCGGGGGGAGCCTTAATTCAAACTATGGGGCGTGCCGCTCGCCACATAGGCGGGCATGTCATCATGTATGCTGATACTGTTACCAACTCTATGGCGGCGGCTATAGAGGAAACACAGCGCCGTCGCCACATCCAGGAAGACTACAATAGAGAGCATAACATTACCCCCCAGGGGATAAGGAAAGCGATTAAGGATATTACGGAGCGGGTGAAGGTAGTTGCCGAAACCCGCACTCCCTATGTTGCCACCCCCATCGCCAAAGAGGATATCGTCCGACTAATCAAAGAGCTGGAATCCCAGATGAAGACCGCCGCCCGGAGCCTTGAGTTTGAGAAGGCAGCCCTGCTGCGCGACCGCATTATTGAGTTGCGGAAAGATTAGTGATAAGCTGGCAAGGGATTAATGATGCAAGAGGTGATTCAGAATGCCATTGGAAATAAGACTAATTGTCACAACTGGGGTTTCTGCTTTAGATAAATATAGTCAGGAGATAGGGAAAAGGTTGGAAGTAGACAAAGTTATGATCAATCCTCCGGCACGCTGGAGAGACACAACCCTTAGGGACGCTTATCGCTTTATCAGGATAATGAGAAAGGGAGGTAGAAAGCTTTTACACCTGCCAAATCAACACCTAGGACGATATGCTGTCTTCTCTTCATGCTCCTTTATCCTCACTATACATGACCTGATCAGGTTTTACATCCTCAAGGATCTGTACGATAGGCCTCCCCCTAAAGAATCATTCTATCTGATGCTTGATAGATTAGCCTTCAAAAAAGCGAAACATATCATAGCCATAAGTGAAAACACAAAAAAGGACATAATCAAGTATCTCAAAATTCCTGAGCAAAAAATAACCGTTATCTACCAGGGGGTTGATCACGAATTGTACTACCCCCGTAGAGGAGAGCACTTTCCCGATCTGGAATATGTTCTATTTGTCGGCTCTGAAGAACCGAGGAAGAACCTGGCAACCGTGATGAAGGCGCTCTCCATACTGAAAAAGGACAAGGCATTTAGTAATCTAAAGCTGGTTAAGGTAGGACATCCGAGAAGTGAAAGGTATAGGCAGAGTACATTAAAGGTCATTACCGATCTGGGTCTATATAAGGATGTCAGCTTTACTGGCTTTATCTCGGATGAAGAGGTGGTGTTATATTATTCAAATGCTCGCTGTCTTCTGCTCCCTTCCCTGTATGAGGGCTTTGGATTTCCGCCGCTGGAAGCCATGGCCTGCGGCTGTCCGGTGGTAACGTCCAACACCTCTTCATTACCCGAGGTAGTGGGTGAGGCTAGTATCATGGTTAATCCCTATGATACCGATAGCCTGGCGCAAGCGATGAGAGAGGTTTTAACCAATAGTAAGTTAAGGGATAATATGGTCAGAAAGGGACTGGAACAATCAAAGAAGTTCTCCTGGGAGAAGGCCGCCGAGCAGACACAGGAAGTTTATAAAAAGCTAGTTGGTGGGTAAGCCGGTTCGATGAACAATAAACTATCAAAGAATAATGCAGAGACCAGGCAAGAGCGCCGCGAAAAGAAGCTCAAGAAAAAGCAGGAGCGAGTGCCCAAGCACGGGCGAAATCTGGCTAAGGTTTATATAGATGCTGTTTTGAAGAGGTTGAAGGGGCGGGGGAAGTGAGCCGTATTGTATAAAAGGTAGAACTTTTAGCAAGAGTTTAGGTGCATCATTGAAGCACGCAGTAAAAATTTAGTGCATTGACATTAAGGACAGTTGGTAATAAAATACGATTAATTTCGATAGGGTAATTTTTTTGAAAATGGAAGTTAAACCGGCAGAGCATTTAATAGACACAATTCTCAATAGAAGCGAAGACAGACCAAACTATGTTCTATTTTTGGGTGCTGGTGCATCTTGGAATTCAGGAGTGAAAACTGCCAACGAGATGATTGAAACGTGGCGAAATAGGCTCTATGAACGTAGCCGAACAAGAATGAAATACAAAACGTGGCTATCAAAACAAAGCTGGTATAACACTGATGAGGAGTACGGATATCTATTTGGATATCTGTATGATGAGCAATCGCAGAGAAGAGATTACATAGAAACAATTCTGAAAAACGCAAGTCCTACTTGGGGTTATGTATATTTAGCAAGTCTATTGCAGAACCAGATTTTTAATGCAGTATTTACAACTAATTTTGATGACCTAATTAATGAAGCGTGTTATCTATATACAGATATTGTGAGACCGATAGTAAGCGCTCATGATTCAGAAGTATTAAATGTTAAATTGACTAGGGCGCGACCTCAGATAATAAAATTACACGGAGATTTTCTTTTTAACAGTATTATAAAGAACACGCACACAGAAACGAACAGATTAACAAAAAATATGGAGGCAAAGTTAGTTCAGTTTGGACAGGAGTACGGATTGGTCGTGATAGGCTATGGTGGAAGAGATAATTCGGTAATGTCAATATTGGAAAAATTAATAACTAACAAAAATTACTTCAAGCACGGGATATATTGGTGTGTTCGTAGAGGTGAAAAAGCAAGAGCAAAAGTGCAGAAGCTACTAGAAAAAGATAGAGTACATGTGATTGAAATTCAAGGATTTGATGAGTTTATGGCTGAACTACATGATAAGGCTTGTTTAGAACTGCCAATGTCAGTAATAAACCCAATGAAGGTAGCCGAACAGAGGTCGAGAGTATTTTGCTCGGTACCTAAACAGTTTCTGGACAATAAGGTAATCAGAAAGGACATAGAAAAGGTTCTTGATGGTCTAGGAAAGGTCAGAAAGAGGGTCAAAGGGAAATATGTTCCGCCTGATGAACTGCCTCTAAAAGTAAAAGCTGCAATTATGAGACGAAAAGGTGATTTAGAACAGGCAGCCGATTACTTAAGACTAGACACTGCTGACAATCAAGACGACTCGGGATGTGCTTATGACTATGCATGGGTATTAGCGAAACTTGGTAAAACGGAAATTCTTAAAGAATTTGTTCCATCAAGTGCAATTGATGAAGAGAACAAGACTTATTTCCTGTTGTTCGTAAATGATGATGCAGTTATAAAACAAGCTAATAAGGTATTAGCAATAGAACCGGGTAGTCTTATCGCTAGGATAAACAGAGCTATAGCATATAAACGTCGTAAGAAAATTTTGGAAATGGAAAGGGATTTGAAAGCAATAGAAGAGAGAGAACCAGAAGAGTCGCTTAGGGCCGGAATTGCGGCTCTGAGAAAAGACAAGAAAGAGATGCTAAAAATGTTGAGTATAGCAGTAAATAAAGGGATACTAAGCACAGAGCACATTAGAATATTTCCGGTGTTTGAGGATTACCAGAATGACGAAGATTTCAAGAAGTTTGCTCGAGATAGGGAGAAAATGGTTGGTAAATAAGGGACAACTTGTATTGACAAATTCAAAGAATGGTGTATATAATAAAATACAAGCGAAAAAAGGAGGATGGTAATATGTTAGGAGGTCCACACTAGTTTAGCTTAGTGTTACTTGTTTTAGACAGTACGAAATAGGAGCCAAATAATGGCTCCTATTTTATTTGATATAGAAACGAAATGAGCTGTTTATGAGCCTTATAGGACTCGAACTTTAGACCTTAACTAGACTGTTCTTCTCCCCCCTCATTTTCCTCCTCAAGCTGCTCCATAATGCGGGCGGCTCGGGGGTAACCGATGTGGAGTTTCCGTTGCAGGAAAGAGGTGGATATATGCTTGTGCTGCTCCACCAGTTGTTTGGCAGCATCCAGTAGCGGGTCGGCGGGGAAGCCTTCCCTTCCCGCAGCGACTGTGGAAGAGACAAGTTCCTCAATCTTTAGCGTCTCTGCCTCTCCCCTCCGCTGGCTATTCCAGAAATAAACCAGCCTCTCGGCCTCAGCATCAGAGACAAAGCATCCCTGGAGTCGTTTTGGCTTAGCCGCCTCAGTCGGCATATAAAGCATATCCCCTCTACCCAGCAGCTTTTCGGCACCAACCATATCAAGAATGGTGCGTGAATCCACCTGAGAGGTAACGGCAAAGCTAATGCGAGTAGGAAAGTTAGCCTTAATTAAGCCGGTAACCACATCAACTGACGGGCGCTGGGTAGCCACAACAAGGTGAATGCCGGTGGCTCGGGCAAGTTGGGCTAATCGGCATAGAATATGCTCTACTTCATCAAAACCAGCCATCATTAAGTCGGCAAGCTCATCAATGATTAGCATCAGGTAAGGGAACTTCTCTTCTCCCGACTTGTTTCTATTGTAACCCTCAATATTACGAGCGCCAGCCGCGGCCAGTTTCTGGTACCGCTTATCCATCTCCTGATTAAGCCAGCGGAGTGTGCCCAGAGCTTTGTTGGTATCAACTATGACCGGTGCCGCCAGATGGGGTATGCTGTTAAACGGGGTTAACTCCACTCTCTTAGGGTCAACCATAATAAACTGGACATCACTGGGCGTGTTGTGCATTAGCAGGCAGCAGATAATTGAATTCAAGCAAACCGTCTTGCCACTGCCGGTAGCCCCGGCGATAAGTAAATGGGGCATTCGGGACAGGTCACCAGCCACTGCCTCACCACCAGCCCCTTTACCCAGTGCCAGGCACAGCTTAGCCCGGGCGGCTATTTTCTGAAAGGAGCTGGTCTCAATTACCCCGCGCAGGCTAACCTGCCCGGAAATGGTATTGGGTACTTCAATCCCTACTACCGATTTACCGGGCACCGGGGCTTCAATCCTGATACTGGATGCCGCCAGGGCGAGGGCCAGGTCGTTAGCTAATGAGGTAATTCTATCCACCTTAATCCTTGTCTTAGATATTTCCTCCAGCCTCACCTGAACGCTTCCATCCCTATCCTTCTCCTTTATTTCCTTCATTTTCCGGTCCCAGCCCGGTTCAACACCAAACTGGGTCACCGTTGGCCCGGCGTTTATCTGCACTACCTTAGCCTCAACACCATAACTGGCTAGCGCCTCTTCAATAAGTCTAGCTCTGTGCATATTATCCGCCTGACCGAACTCAACCTCAGGAGTCCTGTCCAGAATATCAATAGGCGGTAACCGCCAGCCATCAATAGTTACCAATGCCGGTGATTCACCATATTTCTTCCACACGTCCTGAGCCACCTGACGCAACTCTTGTTGTGCCTGGGTAGGGGTAAGCACCGGGGTGGGCGCTCTAGTTTCCGGTTCTTTCTTGGGGATTTCGGGGGGTACTAAAACGGGTGGCGGGGTTACTTTTTCATCCGCCGCAGGTCTGGTATAAGTTTGTGGGCGAAGCGGTGCTTGAAGCTCCTCCCTGGTCGGTCTAGGGGGAGGAGGTGGCATTTTAAACAGCCCACCCAGCCATGAAATGGAACTGGTTACAAAACGAAAGCAAGCCCCAGGAGCTACTAGAATAATGCCAATTATGACTAATCCCAGTAGATGAAGCCCACTGAGCCAAACTGGATAATCAACGTTATCCTGGCCAATGATAACCAGTCCAAAGCTACCTCCCAGATTAAAGAGGGCTAATATTCCCCATATAGCCAGGGTAAAGGCAATAGCACCTAGCCACTTATTCCATTGATAGAGCCTCCAGCGATGAACAAAAGCCGATAACTGCCGCCGCCAGAGCATTCCCATTATGATTATAACGGCTATGGCGATGAGGATTAGTCCCCAGCCAAAAAGCTCTAAAGCGGCATCCCTAACATCAGTAACCCATGAAGTCAGTGGTGACCATAGCAAAAATAAGAGTCCTAGAATGATGACCAGCATTGTAAATCGCCGCACCAGTGGCGATACTATAAAACGAAATAGCCCACCCAAAAGCGACTTTCTCTTAGGCTTTACCCTGGATTTATCACTAGCACCTTTGGGCCTATTCCTAATATTAGGTTTCCTCTTAGCCATATTACCCTCTGGTAGATAATCAGCTACACCTTTACCATAAAGGGAAGAACCATGGGGCGGCGTCTAGTCTGCTCATAATAAAATCTATTCAATGTATCTCTAACCTTAGTGCTGATAAAGCCCCAATCAGTCGGATGCTTACCGGTACGGTCTAAGGTTCGAGCTACCAAGTCACGGCTCTCATCTATCATATTCTTGGACTCCCTGGTATCAACGAAACCTCGGGATATAATGTCGGGACGCCCCACCAATTGGCCGGTCTGCCGATTAACCGCGATAATCACCACCACCATCCCATCTCTTGACAGCATCCTTCTATTACGAAGAACCACACTACCGATGCCGCCGACACTCAGACCATCTACATACACATTACCGGCATTAACCTTGCCCGTTATCCTGGCTGTCTGTGGATTAAGTTCAAGGATATCACCATCCTCAAGCACAAAGGTATTATCTTTGGGGATACCAACTGATTCGGCTAACCGGGCGTGAAAACTCAGGTGGCGATATTCACCATGAATAGGCATAAAGAACCTTGGCTTGACCAAATTCAGCAGTAGTTTTAGCTCTTCCTGACCGCCGTGCCCATGGACATGAACCGGCGCCACCTTATCATACAATACCTGAGCTCCCTGTTTGAACAGACTATCCACCGTTCTATTGATTAGTGATTCATTGCCCGGAATGGCGCTGGCGGAAAGAACCACGGTATCACCACGCAGGATATGAAGCTGGCGGTGGTCCCGATTAGCGATACGAACTAAAGCCGAGGTTGGCTCTCCCTGGCTTCCGGTAGTAACAAAGACAATCTTATTATGGGGTAGACCATGAAGCTCATCAAGCCGAGCCAGTATTCCATCGGGGGCATTAAGATAGCCCAACTCCAACGCCATACGTGATGTATCGCTCATACTACGCCCAATAATAAAGACACGACGCTGATGTTTAGCCGCAGCATCAATAACCTGTTGAATACGGGAGATCAGTGAGGAAAAGGTGGTTACAATCACCCTGCCCGGTGCATCAGCCATAATATGATCCAGGGTTTCACCAACCAACCTTTCTGACGGGGTATAGCCAGGTAGTTCAGCATAGGTGGAGTCGGAGAGGAGCAGCAAGACTCCCTGGACGCCTAGCTGCGCCAGACGGGACAGATCGGTTGGTTTACCATCAACTGGTGTATAGTCAATCTTAAAATCGCCACTATGAACTATAATGCCAACTGGCGTATATATGATTAAACCGGCGGCGTCCGGTATGCTATGACAAACCGGGAAAAACTCGACCTTGAATTTCCCCAGTGTTACCTGTCCCCCGGGCGGTACTACATTGAGCTTAGCTCCGCTGAGTGCCTTGCGCTCTTTAAGCTTGACTGAGATAAGCCCTTGTGTCAGCCTTGTTGAATAAACCGGCACTTTAAGCTGGGGCAACAGGTAGGGCAAGGCACCAACATGATCCTCATGACCATGGGTGATGATTATGCCCCTTATTTTCTCCCGCCTCTCCAGCAGGTAGCTGATGTCAGGGATTACCAGGTCAATGCCTAGCATTTCTTCCGCAGGAAACATAAGCCCGACATCAATGATGATAATGTCATCTTCATATTCCATCACCATCATGTTCTTGCCAATTTCGCTCAAGCCCCCGAGGGGCATTATCTTTAATCTTGGCTTGGTCATAAATTTAAGCCTCAAACATACTTAATTGCTTCGGCTGTTGCTTTACCTCTGTCATATTTTTTGCCCGGGCTAGAAGTGACGGAATCTTAAGCATATCCTCCTCTATGGCACGGCGTAAGCTTTGCTGATGAAGGGCAGCCGCCGGGTGATACATCGCATAGTAAATAATATCATCCTGCTTCTGGGCAGTGCCATGAATCTTACTTATACTCTTACCCGGGAAAAACATGGCCATAGAATAGCGTCCCAGGGTGACAATCATCTTGGGCTGAATTATCTCGATCTGGCGTTCCAGCCAATTTCGGCAGTTCTGTATTTCTACAGGTAAGGGGTCACGATTGCTTAGGGGACGGCACTTGATCACATTGGCAATATAAACCTGCTCACGTTTCAAGTTGATAGAAGCTAGCAATTGGTCTAGATATAGCCCGGCTGGTCCGACAAAGGGACGCCCCTGTTGGTCTTCATGCCAACCCGGTGCCTCACCAATGAATAGTATGCCAGCATCCTCTGCCCCCTCACCGGGCACTACTTTAGTGCGGTATTTAGCTATCTCGCACAGATGGCAATCTGCAATCTCTTTATTAAGCTCACTCAGCGCTGACATTGTATCCTATTAACCCAGGAAAAAGCCTAACCAACTTTTTGATTATGATAGCACTTTTTATAGGTCAGGTCAATTAGAGAGGATGTTTACCAACCCCAAAATGGCTTGCCCCGTAACAAGCTGTAACGGGGCTTGTTTCAGGGTCAACCTCCAGCTAGGTTGACAGTCCACGGGTGCAGTGTGTAGACTATCTTACGAATCAGCCTTTACCCAAAAAGGGGGAAATGAATTTTATAAGCCAAACCGACCCAGAAATCAGTCACGCCCTTATTATGGAGGGTAAACGGCAAAAGGAAACAATAAACCTTATCGCCTCTGAGAACTATACTAGCCGGGCAGTGCTTGAAGCCGAGGGTTCGTTCCTGACCAACAAGTATGCTGAGGGTTATCCCCAGCGGCGCTACTATGGCGGGTGCAAGAATGTAGACATCATTGAAAATTTGGCTATCCAGCGGGCTAAAGAGCTATTTCATGCTCAGCATGTTAATGTCCAGACACATAGCGGGGCTCAGGCCAATATGGCAGCCTACTACGCCTTACTGGAGCATGGTGATACGGTTATGGGTATGAGCCTGGCTCATGGCGGTCATCTTACCCATGGCGACAAGGTGAGTTTCTCAGGCAAGTCCTATAATTTCATCCTCTACGGGGTTAATCAGGAAACAGAACGGATTGACTATCAGCAGGTGGAGAAGCTTGCCGTAGAACACAAGCCCAAGCTGATTGTAGCCGGAGCTAGCGCTTACCCCAGGATTATTGAATTTGAGCGCTTTCGACAGATTGCTGACCTGGTAGGAGCCAGACTCATGGTGGATATGGCTCACATAGCTGGCATGGTAGCTGTGGGACTACACCCCCCCCCGGTGCCCTATGCTGATGTAGTAACCTCAACCACGCATAAGACACTACGTGGTCCGAGAAGTGGGTTCATTCTATGTCGGAGTGAGCTGGCTTCAGCCATAGATACCGCCGTGTTCCCTAGAATGCAGGGTGGCCCCCTGATGCATGTCATTGCGGCGAAAGCGGTAGCCTTTCATGAAGCCATGCAACCTGAGTTTCTTGACTATCAACGAGCTACGTTAGGTAACGCCCTTATCCTAGCCAGTGAGCTCAAACGACTGGGCCTGCGCCTTATATCAGGTGGAACCGACAACCACCTGATTCTAGTCGACCTTACTGACACCAGGGTCACCGGCAGAGAAGCTGAAGAGTCCTTAGAGGCGACCGGCATTGTGGTTAATCGGAACACCATCCCCTTTGACCCCCGCCCACCGGCGGTAACCAGCGGCATCAGACTAGGCACACCAGCCGTGACCACACGCGGCTTTGGGGTGGAGGAGATGAAGCTTATCGCTTCATTAATCGTAAAAGTAATTACTAATATTGGTAACCCGGATATTCAGAATCAGGTGGGGCAAGAGGTCAGCCAGATATGCCAGCGCTTCCCGGTGCCTGGAATTGATGACTGAGATTATCTAATTAGGGGAAGATGAAAAAGTGATTCTGATTATTTAAAGTGGATATTAAGTATTGATCTCCTTGAAGATGCTAAAAATATTTCTACTAATGCATTAAAAGGACAATTCCCTGCATATAAAAATGATACTGATGATAAGAAGCATAATAAATGCGTATTAAAATGGTTCAATTTACGATTTTCGCTATCATTCAGCTCCCTCTCTTACCGCTAAGTATAATCGGGTATATTTTCTTAGTTGTTAAAGTCCTTCTTTACGCCAAGAAACATGGTATATCAGCTACAACTACAAATCCATTAGCTGCCCGTTGGATGCTACATATATTTGGATTACGCAAAGATGAAGATGGAATTAAAATGATTCTTTCATTACCCTTTATATCAGGAGTTGGATTATGGTTAATGATGGGGCCTTCTTATATTGCATATCGAATCTGCGGCTATAGACCAGGTATTACCCGAATACCTGAACCGGGCAAAGAATCATTGATGAGTTTTATTAACTCCCGAACAGAATTTTTTGACCAGATAATGGAAAAAAATATTGATAGTATGAACCAGGTGGTATTTATGGGTGCCGGTTTTGATACACGGGCATTCAAGTATTGTAAAGGGAAAAACATTAAAGTCTTTGAACTGGATAAAGAGAATACCCAAAACTACAAGATTGAAGCTCTCAGGAAAGCGGGAATTGAGCATGACTGGATCACTTTTGTCCCCATAGATTTCAATCAGGAATCATGGATTGATAAGTTAATTGATAATGGCTTTGATACTTCTAAAAAGGCATTCTTTCTATGGGAGGGAGTGACTCTTTACCTTGAAGAAGAAGGTGTGAAACAGACTTTGAAAGCAGTGGCAAAATCAAGCGGAAAAGGCAGCATTATCACCTTCGATTTCTATTCAAAAGCATTTATAACCATGGAAGGTTCCTTTCTTATGAAATATTATGGGAAAAAAGCTTTAAAAATGACTGGCGAAAATCTTGGATTTGGCATTGATACAACTACTAATCCTAAAGAGAATGTTGAAACCCTTTTAAATGAAGCTGGCTTAACACTAGGAGAGTTTAGATTGATGGGGAAAACAACTGAAAAAAAGAAACCTTTTGGAGGTTTAGTCGAAGCGGTAAAATCATAATCCAATTCTCACCTACGCTATCCGTAGCTCTGGCGGAATAGTGATGGGGATTTCTCTTTAATAGCCCTATCCCCTTCCCCTTATTACCTTCTTCCTCAAAGGGGAAGGTTTTGTTGGAGGAGTGAAGCCTCTCTTATACAACCAATTCCCCTTCTCCTTAATCAAAAGCTGAACTAACGCGGATGTCTAAGAGGGGCATTGCCCCTCTTTTGAATATCCTTCCCCCTCCCCTTTGAAGAAGAGGGGAAAAAGAGGGTGAGGTAGTTAAGCAATAGTGCTATAATGTAGGTGATATGAGTTAAAGGCTGTATATAAAGGGGGTAATAGTTAATGGATGAGCTAAAGGTGTTTACCGGGAATGCGCACCCGACTCTAGCCCGGGCAATTACTGAATATCTGAGTATACCCTTAGGCAAGTGTGAGGTCTCTGAGTTCAGTAATGAGAATATCTTTGTTCGCATTCTGGAGAATGTTCGCCAGCGAGACACCTTTGTTATTCAACCCTTCTCCTCCCCGGTCAATAAGAACCTGGTTGAGCTACTGATTATGCTAGACGCCCTGAAGAGAGCCTCAGCCGGGCGTATTACCGCGGTTATCCCCTACTACGCCTATGGGCGCACTGATAAGAAGGACCAGCCCCGGGTACCAATAACCGCCAGGTTAGTAGCTGACCTGCTCACCGTGGCTGGCGCTAATCGAGTGCTGACCGTAGATTTGCACGCTGGACAGATTCAGGGCTTTTTTAACATACCCGTTGATGAACTGACAGCTCTTTACCTGTGGAGTCATTATTTCAAAGACAAAGTCTTTGATGACCTGGTGGTAGTGGCTACTGACATCGGTATTTCCAAGCGGGCGCGTGACCTAGCAGCCAAGCTCAACGCACCGCTAGCTATCATGGAAAAGAGGCGGTTAGGTAACGCTGACCAGACAGAGACGCTCAATGTCATTGGTGAAGTAGTGGGCAAGGTAGCCCTCACTGTTGATGACGAAATAGACACCGCCGGCTCTCTGGTGAGTACCGTCTCTGCCCTAAAGGAACGAGGAGCTAAGGAAGTATATTCCTGCTGTACCCACCCGGTATTCTCAGACCCAGCTATTCAGAGGATAGCCTCGTCTTCGGTGAAGGAGGTAATAGTTACCGATACCCTCCCGGTCAGCAATGAAAAGAAATTGGATAAGATTACTGTCTTATCCATAGCCTCACTACTGGGTGAAGCCATCCACCGCATTCATACTGGAAAATCCGTAGGAGCTATGTTTGAGCAGGAGTGAAAAATTGGCCGAGGTGTATCGAGCTGCCGGTGAAACAGAAGCGCTAGTTATCAAGGGCTTGCTGGAGAGTTACGGGATATCTTGCCTACTAAAATCAAAGGCGGCGCCCTCGGTGCATATGTTCGCCGTTGGTGGGATGGGCGAGGTCAAAGTTATGGTCGTGGAATCAATGGCTGAGAAAGCTAAGAAGCTAATTACGAGAGAAAAGAATGTTTAAATGGCTGGATAGTCTGGTTGATTCAAATGAGAAGGAGTTGAAACGGTTACAGCCAATAGTAAACCGAATAAATGAGCTGGAGCCTGAATTTGAGCAACTCAGTAATGATGAACTTCGTGCCAAAACCGATGAGTTTAGGGCTCGACTTAAAGCTAATAGCTCACTTGACGATCTTTTACCCGAAGCCTTTGCTGCTGTCCGTGAAGCTGCTAAACGGACTATAGATCAGCGCCATTTTGATGTACAGTTGATGGGTGGCATTGTCCTTCACCAGGGCAAAATCGCCGAGATGAAAACTGGTGAGGGTAAAACCCTGGTGGCTACCCTCCCCCTCTACCTGAACTCACTTACCGGTCAGGGTTGCCACCTGGTTACCGTTAACGACTACCTGGCTCGGCGCGACCCTTACTGGATGGGATCTATCTACCATGCCCTGGGCGTGAGTGTCGCCAGCATTTACCCTCAGCAGACCCCAGATGAGCATACCCCCGCCCACCTTTATGACCCCGATTACGACTCTGGGGATAGGCAGTGGCCCTATTTCCGCCCTATCTCCCGTGGTGAGGCCTATGCGGCTGATATCACCTACGGCACCAGCAGTGAGGTCGGTTTTGACTATCTCAGGGACAATATGGTTATAGAGCTAACTAATTGCGTGCAGCATCAACTAACCTATGCCATTGTCGATGAGGTAGATAATCTCCTTATTGATGAGGCACGCACACCGCTTATTATCAGTGGTCCGGCTGAGGAAGCCGCTCAAAAATATCATATATTTGCCCGTCTTGTGCCGCGCTTGCGTCAAGAGCAGGATTACACCGTCGACGAAAAGACACGCGCAGTGAACCTGACCGATGTGGGCATCACCACTACGGAAAGGCTGCTCACGAGAGAAGGTCTGTTAAAGGAGCCAGACCTCTATGACCCAGCCAACCATTCCCTGACTCGCTACCTGGACAACGCCCTTAAAGCTTATGTCGTATATAAAAAAGACCGTGACTATGTGGTCAAGGATGGCCAGGTTATCATCGTTGATGAGTTCACCGGCCGGTTAATGTTTGGGCGCCGCTACTCAGAGGGGTTGCATCAAGCAATAGAAGCCAAAGAAAGGGTTACGGTGCAACGGGAGAGTATGACCTTCGCTACCATTACCATCCAGAACTACTTTCGCATGTATCAGAAACTCGCCGGGATGACAGGCACGGCTGTCACCGAGGCTGAGGAGTTTCACAAGATATACAATCTTGAGGTGGTGGAAATTCCGACCAATAAGCCAATGATTCGCCAGGATTACCCTGACCAGATTTATAAGGATGAAAAGGCTAAATTCAAGGCAGTAGTGCGTGAGATTGAGCAGCTCCATAAAGAGGGACGCCCGGTGCTAATCGGCACCGTATCTATTGAAAAGTCGGAAATCTTAAGTGACCAGTTGAAGAGGAAAGGTGTTCCCTATCAGGTGCTTAATGCCAAGCACCACGAGAAAGAGGCGGGCATCATCGCCCAGGCAGGAGAGCCCGGGGCCGTAACCGTGGCCACCAATATGGCCGGGCGCGGTGTTGATATTGTCCTCGGCGGCAAAGAAACCGGTAACGGGGATAAGCCAGAGTGGCCTGAGAGACACAATAAGGTGGTTGAGCTTGGTGGACTTTATATTATCGGCACTGAGCGCCACGAGGCAAGACGAATTGATAACCAGCTCCGGGGTCGAGCCGGACGGCAGGGTGACCCGGGTGGCTCCCGCTTCTATGTCTCTTTAGAGGATGATATTATGCGCCGCTTTGGCGGCGACCGAATTAAGGGCCTTATGGAGTGGGCGGGGATGGATGAGGATACCCCAATTGAGCATAAACTGGTTAACAAGGCTATTGGCGATGTGCAGCGGCGGGTTGAGGGCTACCACTTTGATATGCGTAAGCACCTGGTGGAGTACGATGATGTGATTAATAAGCACCGCGAGATTATTTATGATGAGCGGAAGAAGATATTAAGCGGTGCCGACCTTAGGGCAAACATCCTGACAATGGTCAGGCAAGAACTCCAGGGTATGGTGGCCGCTCGTATTGGTGATGAGCGTGGTATTGACTGGGACCTGGAGGGCTTACTGGATGGTTTGCATGCTGATGTTTCTACCATCTTTCCGTTACCACGAGAGCTAAATGCTAGCGCCCTTTCCCAGATGAGGTCGAAACAGAAGATTGAAGAGAAGCTAACTGAGCAGGCAGAGGCTCGGTATGAGGAGCAGGAGAAGGAGCTGGGCTCAGATAATATGAGAATACTGGAGCGGCTGGTGATGCTTCGCATCATTGATAACCTGTGGGTGGAGCACCTGACGGCGATGGAGACTATGCGCCTGGAGGCGGGCTGGCAGACTTTGCGTCAGGTAAAGGCAGTAGATGCTTATAAGAGGGAAGGCTATAACCAGTTTCAGCTGTTGCTAGCCACCATTCAGCACGATGTGGCACATACTATATTGCGTGCCAAGATTGAGCGAAAGGAAGCCCCGCAACGGGTGCCGGTAGCCGCCGGTGTTGCCAGTGGCGGGGGCAGCCAGCCGCCAAAGGCAACCAGCAAGAAAGTAGGCCGCAACGACCCCTGCCCCTGCGGCAGTGGCAAGAAATACAAAAAATGCTGCGGAAAGTGAGATTACAATGACCAACGAAGAGTTAGAGCGGACGATGCAGGAGCTAAGCGATGACATAGCTCAGCTGTCCGACACTGACAAACCCCTGACCAAAGAGGAGAAAAATCGCCGGCACATACTTTTATTAAAGAAGGCGACCATCCGGAAAATAAAGGAAGCCAGGGAAAAGAATAATGCCAGTCAGGAATTTTCCCACACCGTGACCTATGGTCTATTAAGCACCTGGGGAGAAAAGCACCCCTACCTTATGTATTTGTTGAGTCCAAAGTCCAGAATAAATATATTTTAAGGAAGTTAAAGACTTGACTTAATCGGGGCAAGAAATACAAAAAATGCCACGGAAGGTAGAACTAATTCTAATACAAGTGAAGGGAACTAATGAAGAAGGGCACAGAGGATCCAGTATGGTAATTATGGAAATACCTACGACAATACGTGAAGGTAGTGGTCTTTACAGGACAAAATTAAATATCGGTTATCAAAGAACCTGTAATTGCAAACCGAGCCACATTAACTGTATGACAGCAAAGCAATGGCTTAAGAGTCAGCTTGGTGTATGGCAGTTTAATTATGAGGCAAGAGATATTCGCAAGAAATCTATTCATCCGGCCACCTTCCCTATTTCTCTAGCCAGGAAGGTTATTGAATTGTTTACTCATGAGGGTGAGCTTGTACTAGACCCGTTTGTCGGCAGTGGTACCATTCTAGTAGCCGCACGAGATACAAACAGAAATGCCGTCGGGTTTGACCTGCAAAAGGGGTATATTGATTTGTGTAAGCAGCGTATTGCTCAGACTAGTTTTCTTGGAGAAGCTAAGCAGGTAGCTGTTCAAGATGATGCCAGATTCGTGCCAAAATACTTTGAGCCAGAAACAATTAGTCTTATATTGACTTCACCACCTTATGCAAATCTCTTAAACAGGATACGGCAAAACAAGTCTCGAAGATTCAGAAAGAATGAGCAGTTAGGTAAAGTAGAGCAATATTCCCAAGACCCCAGAGACCTTGGGACGATGGAACTTGATGAATATACCAACGCTATGGGTGAAATATTCGAATCGCTCTTGCCATTACTCCGGCCTAAAGCGCACTGCGTAATAAATGTGCCCGATATGTGGTGGGAAAACAAGAGAATCACAATACACGTTTCACTCATTGAAGAATTGAGGAAGCACGGATATGAACTTAGAAACATAATAATCTGGGACAGGACAAACCTTGTCAACCAGATTGGAATATTTGGTTGGCCAAGTAATTATATTACTATGGGTGTAACTTTCGAATACCTTCTAGATTTTTGGAGACCACCTAAATAATGAAGCTGTATACCAAAGAAGAACTTATCCAGGCCATTCGTGAAGTTTTTCGACATGGTTGGCACAAAAGTGTAAAAGAAACTCGCGATGTGCGTAATGATGGTGCTGTAGGAAATACTTTAGAAATGCTTCTTGGTATCGAGGAAAACAATTTGCCGATACCAAACGCGAGCGAGTGGGAGCTAAAGGGGCAAAGGTCACGTACCTCCTCATTAATTACGCTAAAACATATCGAACCATCACCTACTGCTGTAGGTGTCGTGTCGAACATATTACTTCCCTACTATGGTTGGAAGCATAAGCAAGCTGGTAAAAAGTATCCACAGACAGAGATGAGTTTCAGGTCAACAACCAGCGCGACAGACTACACTAACAGAGGATTCAGAATAGTCGTTGATAAACAACAACGGAAGCTGCGATTTGTGTTTGACTCTACAAAAGCTGACCGAAACGACCCAGCAGTTGTGCAATGGCTGAAATCAGTAGAAAAAAGAATTGGTCTTGGCTCCCTTGACCCCGAACCTTATTGGGGATTTGAGGACTTAAAGTATGTAATCGGCTCAAAAATTAGAAATTGTTTCTATATTGTTGCAGATAGCAAGGTAGAGGCTGCAAGAGAGTTTTTCCTGTATAAAGAGTTGTACATTCTATCTGGTTTCTCATTTGAAAAGTTCATTGGATGTATAGAACATGGTGTAATTCTTGTCGATTTTGACGCGAGGACTGGACACAACCACGGGACTAAATTCCGTATTAGACAAGGACATTGGAGAGATTTGTACTCAAACGTCCGCCCTGTTGTCTGAACCAATGCAATGAAATCATGAAGGATAATTTCAAGTCGTTCTTTAATCATGGTGACCCGGACTGGGAGTGGGTAAAGGGGAAGATTAAAACCGGTGAAAAACAGTGAGGTTGCCAAGGTATTTCAGGATATTGCTGACCTGCTGGAGCTTAAGGGGGAGAACCAGTTTAAGATAAGGGCTTACCAGAAGGTCGTTCGCTCCATTGAATACCTGCCGGTGGAGGTGGAACAATTGGTCAAGGAGGACAGGTTAAAGGAAATCCCCGGAGTGGGGGAGGCAATCACCAAGAAGATTACCGAGCTGGTAACCACTGGCAAGCTTGGCTATTACGAGGAGCTCAAGTCAGAATTCCCCGAGGGCATTAGCACCCTGCTTGATATACCCGGCATTGGACCCAAGACAGCGATGCTGCTTTCCAGCGACCTCGGGATAAGGTCGGTTAATGAACTGGAGGCAGCCATCATTGAGGGCAAAGTAGCTTCACTCCCCCGCATGGGGGATAAGATAACCGAGAACATCCGGCGCCATATTCAGACACTGAGAAGAAAAGACCAGCGCATTCCTATCGGTGAAGCGTTGCCAGTAGTGGATGAAATTTTAAGCCGGCTCAAGAAACTACCCGGGCTGAAAAACCTGACACCAGCCGGAAGCCTGCGCCGCTTCCGGGAAACGATAGGTGATATTGACATCATGGGCACCGCCGATAACCCCCGGGAAATAATGCAAGCCTTTACCACCCTACCCCAGGTCAAGGAGGTTTTAGCCAGCGGCACCACCAAGTCAAGCGTTATTGTTTCTGGTGGGCTTCAGGTTGACCTGAGATTAGTTGAGCACGACTCATTTGGCTCCCTGCTCCAGTATTTCACCGGCAGTAAGCAGCACAATATTAACCTGCGTGAGAGGGCACACCGGCGGGGGCTAAAATTAAGTGAATATGGCATCACCAACCTGGCTACCGGAGAACTGGAGAGATTTGCCACCGAGGAGGCTTTCTACCAGCGCCAGGGTCTGGCATTTATCCCCCCTGAGATACGAGAGGCTCAGCAAGAGATAGAAAGGGCAGAACGGGGCACCCTACCTGAGCTGGTAGAGCTATCCGATATAAAGGGCGACTTTCATGTCCATAGTACCTGGAGTGAAGGGCGTGAATCTATTGAAGCCATGGCACTGGCGGCCAGAGAGCGTGGCTACCAGTATCTAGCCATTACTGACCATTCCGGCGGGCGGGGCATCGCTCACGGGCTGGATGCGGAGCGATTACGCCAGCAAATACTGGAGATTAAGGAGCTTAACCAGAGGTTAGGCGGTATTCACATCTTCAGTGGCATGGAGGTAGATATTCGTGCTGATGGTAGCCTTGATATGCCTGATGAGCTACTTCAGGAGCTGGATATTGTTACCGTGGCGGTGCACTCCGGCATGAATCAGAGCCAGGAACAGATGACACCGCGGATTATACAGGCTATAGAGAATCCTAATGTAGATGTGCTGGCACATCCTACCTGTCGGCTGTTACCGAATAGAGAGCCAGTGGCGGTAGATATAGAGGCTACCTTCCAGGCGGCCGCCAGAACTAATACTGTGTTGGAAATCAATGGTATGCCCAGTCGGCTAGACCTTAAGGACACCCATATCTATCGGGCCAGAGAATTGGGGGTAAAGCTAGTAATTAACACTGATGCCCATAACATTGACCATCTGGAATTTATGCGCTTCGGCGTGGGAGTAGCCCGGCGGGGCTGGTGTCAGGCACAGGATATACTAAATACCAGGCCACTATCGGAAGTTATGGACTATCTGAAGTCATGATACTACGGTAGAGTGGAAAAAGTGGACAACCAGTTACCATTTTCTCAGTTGACTCTTACTGGTGATGCTGAGGCAGTAAGGCATCTTGAGCAGGCTATTATAAGTGGCAAGCACTGGTATATTGCCTTACTTGAGGCAATTGGGCTGTGGACGACCGCTGAGGAAACTCATAATGGTCGCACCTACTGCTACCTTATTGACGGTGAAGCCTTTGACTGGCTACTCCTGGCAGAACGCCTGTGTGAGGCGGTAGATAGTTTGTTGACCGATAATGAGCGGAATGACCTCCTTTTTCATAGTAGACCACCACTTAATCTGACCACTGACAAATTCAAGGAGCTTATTGGCAGTACCAAATACCAGCAATACCTTAACTACTTTTATGGCATTACTGTGGAGGAGGCACTAATTCTGGCGGTGCGGCAGGAGGTACGCAAAGAGAGGCGGACTTTAGGCTTAAATAAAGAGCCTGACTATGATAATGAGGTTTATCGGCGAATATACGGAGCTACCAAAACAGTATTGCTCAAGTGCTTTCGGCGGGAGAAAGGCTACCGACAGCTTAAGTCTATTGGTCTGACCGAGCTAAAGGAGTTTACCTACTGGCTGTTTAAGTACCGACTAAAGCAGTGTGACAAGGCAAGAGTAGCCAGCGATACCAAGAAGGCACTACGGCAGTTAAAAGTTAAGGGTTTTTCTAAATTTTAAGTTAAAACCTATTGACATACTATCTTGAGTTATGTAAAATCTCTAGTTACTAGATGCTAAATAGGCAGATTTGATGGGAGGGGTATCAACAAGCCCCTTTTTAGCACTTAATTCATAGGGCAGGAGGTGTTTATGAAATAGCAAAAGGCATCTCATCCCAAGTGGTAAATCTTCAAGAAAGGAGGACAAGTCATTGGCAGAAGTAACAAGAGAGAGATGGACCAGCCGACCTATGTTCCTATTTGCGGCAATAGGCTCGGCTATAGGTTTGGGTAATGTGTGGCGATTTCCTGCCCTGACCTATGAATACGGTGGTGGAGCCTTCTTAATACCATGGATTATTGGCCTTATTGTCCTCGGCATTCCCTGGATGATGATGGAGTTTGGGATGGGTCGGTATTTCCAGAGAGGCGCTCCCGGTATCTTTGAAGGCATCAGCAAGAAATGGGAATGGCTGGGCTGGTGGCCGGTTTTTGTTGCCTTCTTGATAGTCACCTATTACACCGTGGTAATAGCCTGGGCTCTGCGCTATGTGATTAGTTCAGTTACGGTAGCCTGGGGCGTGGGCGAGGCTGGAGCTGCCGGGGCAGGAGACTACTTTTTTGGGTCGGTCTTACAACTTTCCGACGGGCCGAGTGTGCTTGGTGCTCCAGTATGGCTCATTCTAGGATTGTTAGCCCTTATTTGGGTAATTCTGTTCTTCATAATGTTCCGAGGTGCCAGGGTAATCGGCAGGGTTGCCGTATGGACAGTAACTATTCCCTGGGCTTTGCTGATTATCCTGCTTATCAGGAGTCTGACCTTGCCCGGAGCTATTGACGGACTCAATTACTACCTTACACCAGACTTCGCCGCAATGGCAAATCCAGACTTATGGTTCGCCGCCTTCAGCCAGATTGCCTTTACCCTTTCCCTGGGCATGGCGGGAATGTTCGCCTACGGTAGCTTTGTCGCCAAGAAAGCAGATGTAACCAATAATGCCTTCATAACCTCATTTGCTAATTGTGCCACCAGTTTCTTTGCCGGTTTTGCTGTATTCAGCACCGTTGGCTTCATAATGCAAGCCTTGGGCGTTCCGGTTGGGGATGTTAGTGTCTCAGGTCTAGGCCTAGTTTTCGTGAGTTATCCGGTGGCAATATCCATGATGCCAGCGGCACCAGTCCTTATTGGCATACTCTTTTTCCTTGCTTTGTTCTTCTTAGGAATAGATTCGGCGTTCTTCCTTGCCTATGGGGGCGTAATCTCACCGCTTATGGATAAATTTGGCTGGAGCCGGGTAAAAGCCACCGTGATTGTCTGCGTTAGTGCCTTCTTAATAGGCATCGTATATACCACAGGCGGCGGTCTTTACTGGCTGGACATTGTGGATAGGGCAGTTGCCTTCTATGGTTTACTGATAACCGGAGCGCTAGCTTGCCTCGTCATCGGCTGGGGATTTGGGGCACGAAAGCTCAGAGAGCATCTAAATGAGACCTCGGATATCAAAGTTGGCGCCTGGTTTGACTGGCTGATAAAAGTTATCGTTCCCGTCGGTCTGCTTTTCGTCGTCATTTGGGGAGGTTTTAGGAACGATTTATTTGCAGCGTATGAAGGGTATCAGGTAGGAGTACTAAACGGCTCTCATATCATCTGGATCATACTTGGCGTAACCCTGATACTGAGCCTTGTGCTCAATGCAATCAAAACCAAGGGGCCTAAGGAGGTGAGTGAAACATGACTACGGGAGCAATAGTGGCTATCATTGTTGGGTGGCTAATATTCATTGTCGGCCTAGGCTTTTGTTTCTCACGCCTTGGGAAAGGTGGTAAGTGGGAAGACTAAAAAGTAGCCAATAGCCACAATCAAGAACTAGAGCCGCTCTCCTAGATAAATAGGGAGCGGCTCTAGCTTTGGCTAAGGATGAAACCCAATAATCTTTGCTTTCTGTCTTATTTTCATTCTTTCAGTTCTTCGTGCCTGTTGCCGGCATTATAACACTCTTTTGCCTAGTGGGACATCGCTATCTGGTTGCAATAATACTACTTCATCGTCATCCAACACAACGCCCAGTATGAGAACTTCAGATATAAAATCACCAATTTGTCGGGGTGGAAAATTTGTTACGGCTATGATAAATCTTCCAACCAGGTCATCTTTGCTGTAAAGTTTAGTAATCTGAGCACTGGATTTCTTAACTCCAAGATTCCCAAAATCTATCCAAAGCTTATAGGCGGGTCGTCTTGCTTTGGGGAAATCCTCAACCTTTATAACTTTGCCAACACGTATATCTACTTTTTCAAAATAGTCATAGGTTATTTGTGTCACTTGAATAGCTCCCTTAGTTTATGAATTGTGGAGGGGCGTAACAGCCATATATGCCGGTCAAGTCTGAAGTCTAGTAAGTTGTTGCTTGAGCCTTTCCAGTTTATCAGTTAAGGTATTGAGCTTCTGGCGTTCTTTATCAATAACCGCCGCCGGTGCTTTGGTTAGAAAGGCTTTATCCCTAAGCGTGGCGCCAAGACGAGCCACCTCGGCTTGGCTTTTTCCTATCTCACCCTGTAGCCGTTTCCTCTCAGCTTCCAGGTCAACCATACTTTCCATAGGTATGATTACCTCTGACTCTTTGAGCACCATTACCAGAGCCTTTTCACGTGGTGGAGCTTCTTGCTTACTATCTGGGAAAGTAACCGGTCTTGCCCGAGCCAGGGTCTGGATAGTCTGGGAATAGGGGATGATAGCTGCGGCAAGCTGTTTACTATAGATTTGTGCCTCAATCCAGTGGCCGCTCTCCACCTTGTGTTGGGCCCGGGCATTACGGATAGAGCGTATTATCTCTATTACCGATTCCATAACTCGCTCTGCCCCAGGGTCAACTGCTTTATCATCAGCCTCAGGGTAAGGGGCCACCATTATGGATTCACTTACCTGCCAGTCTGAAGATAGGTGACGCTTGAGGCTCTGCCATAACTCTTCAGTGACGAAAGGCATATAGGGGTGCAGCAGACGAAGTGAAGTCTCCAGAACATAAACCAGAACCAGGATAGGTGACAGCACTCCCCCACCGTCACGAAGGCGAATCTTGGCAAACTCAATATACCAGTCGCAGAATTCACCCCACAGGAAATCATGGATTTGCCTTTGGGCTTCTCCAAACTGGAAGTCATCCATCAGACTGGTTACAGTTGATATAGTCCGACTCAAGCGGCTTAAAATCCAGCGGTCTTCTGTCGACAGTAGGTCCCACTGAATTTCCCGACCAGTCCAGTCTGCCTCAATGCTTCTGACCACGAGCCGAGTGGCATTCCACAGCTTATTGGCAAAATTGCGACCAGCTTCCAGTCTTGACGGAGTTAGCTTGATGTCATTCCCTGGCGAGGTGCCCATTGATAGAGCCAAGCGTAGGGCATCGGTGCCATATTTCTCCAGCGTGTCAATAGGATTAAGCACATTACCCTTAATCTTGCTCATCTTCTCTCCCTTCTCATCGCGCACCAGACCGTGAAGATAAACGGTGTGGAAGGGAATGTCATCGGTATCCTCCAGACCCATCATAATCATTCTGGCTACCCAGAAGAAGATGATGTCATAGCCAGTTTCCATAACGGAAGTTGGATAGAAATAACCTAACTCTTCAGTATTAGACGGCCAGCCCAGGGTAGAGTGAGTCCACAGTGCCGAGCTGAACCAGGTATCCAGAACATCAGGGTCCTGCTCTATATTAGCTGAGCCACAGTGACTACAGACTCTAGCATCCTCTATAGTTACCGTTAGCTCGCCACACTCCCGACAATACCACACCGGGATTCGGTGTCCCCACCACAACTGGCGGCTGATGCACCAGTCGCGAATATTCTCCATCCAGTTAAGATAGACCTTGGTAAAACGCCGGGGGATGATAGTGATGCGCCCGCTGGTAACAGCATCAATCGCTGGTTTAGCCAGGGGTTGTGTCTTGATAAACCACTGTTTACTGGCTATCGGCTCAACCACCGTCTGGCAACGGTCGCAGTGTCCCACCGAGTGGGTATAAGGCTCAATCTTGACCAGCAGTCCCTCTTTTTCCAAATCAGATAGTATCGCCTTACGGCAGGCAAATCGGTCGAGCCCGGCATAGGGTCCGGCATTTTCATTCATCGTGGCATCCGGGTTCAAGATATTAACCAATGGCAGCCCATGCCGCTGAGCTACCTCAAAGTCCACCGGGTCATGAGCCGGGGTAATCTTAACGGCGCCGGTGCCAAAAGCAGGGTCAACCGCCTCATCAGCGATAATAGGTATTACCCGGTTCACGGCGGGAAGAATGACCTTCTTGCCTATCATCGCCTGGAATCGTTCATCTTTGGGGTTGACCGCTACCGCAGTGTCACCAAGTATGGTCTCGGGTCGGGTGGTAGCTACTGTTATAAACTGATTACCATCAGCTAGAGGATAGCGGACATAGTATAGATGCCCGGCTAACTCTTTATGGTCTACCTCAAGGTCAGACAGGGCAGTAGCACAGCGGGGGCACCAGTTAATAATTCTTTCTCCTCGGTAGATTAACCCCTTCTCATAGAGACGGACAAAGGCAGTGCGCACCGCCCGGCTTGGTCCCTCATCCAGGGTAAACTGCTCCCGACTCCAGTCGCAAGAAGCGCCCAGCCTCTGGTGCTGCTCGGCAATAGTCCGACGGCATTTTTCGGCCCACTGCTTAATTCTCTCCTGGAATTTGTCTCTGCCTAACTGATGCCGGTCTATCCCTTCCCTGGCCAGCAGTTGCTCCACCACCACCTGGGCGGCGATACCGGCATGGTCAATGCCGGGCAGCCATAGTGTCGGCTCACCCCTCATCCGATGCCAGCGAACCATAATGTCCTCCAGGGTGGCGGTTAAGGCATGCCCGAGGTGAAGCTCGCCGGTAACATTGGGCGGCGGCATAATAATAACAAAGGGCTTCTTTTCCGGGTCTATCTTGGGTGTAAAGTAACCCTTCTCCAGCCAGAACTTATACCACTTCTGCTCCACCGTGCCCGGGTCATAGGCTTTGGGCATTTCATATTCAATATCTGGTGCTTGTGTCATGAGTACCTCTTCCTTTTATCGTGACTCTGCAATAGATAGCTGAAATTGTCATACTAGTACCTCTATTTACTGGAGAGTCTACCTACCACATTTTGTGCTACCGCCGTAAGAAACAATATTGCAAACCCAATTTGAGTGTACATAATAGCCAGTCCCATGTCTTCACGTTGAGGATTTGCAATCACGGTCATAACGCTATTGTAGAAAGCGTCGCTAAAGTAACTGGATTGCTGATATGCGAATCTTATAATCGCACCAATGATTGTTATCTCAATGTAGCCAACAAACGCAAGTACGAGTGACCTATTCACGTTTATGGCCTCCCACCTGCTTTTTAGCACATATTGGGATACCCACGATTGAAAAATGTCAAATAACCTATAACTGAAAAGAACAACAAAAAAAAGAGCAAAAACATGGGAGAGTGTTGATTGGCTGTAAATCACGGGCCAATGATAGCTAGCAATAGTAGAAGCGACAGCCACTTCAATAAAGAACCAAACCGTCACGTATATTTCGATGCAACTATAGGGACGGAGATTTCCTGTATCAATCTTTCGCCGAGCTTTTAAAGTTCCGGATATCCATTTGGAAAACGAAAGTAAATAGAAGACCGCAAACATCCACCTAAGCCCCTTCACAATAAATCCAGGGTCTTTTTGACTTGTAACCTTCCTAAACTCCCATACACATTCGTTCCAAAAACAGCAGCCTTTCATTTCTTTACGCCCTTCCACTTTGGCTTGTTCCAGTAAGGCGATTTGCATTTTCCACCCCTTACCAAATGGCTATTGACAAATTCAATAAAATCTGTTATGCTCTTTACAGAATCACGATGAGAGGCTATCCAAAGGGTTCCGTCCCGCGGTAATGCCTCTCTTTTTTATTCCCTCTTCTACACGTGCTCCAACTTGTTTCTCAGATTATTCATGAACACGATATGTGGCATCATCTTCCGGTATAAAGAAGAAAACTTTTTCATATTGGGAACCAAGAGCTTCAGCAGTTTGCCATTCTTTACCAAGTAATCCACCAGGCAATAAAAATCGCCGTCTCCGGTAACAACCAGAGCTTTATCGTAGTTGCGGTACTCAATCATTGTATGCAAAACTAGCTCCGCATCCACATTTCCCTTAACGCCCCCGCCCGGTAGATTCAGCGTCGGCTTAAAGATCAAAATATAGCCGTCTTTCTGCAAATTAGTGTACAAGTCTTGATTCTGAGGCACGTATCCTATGAAGATAAAGGCTTTAGCTATGCCATACTTGTCCTTTAGATACGTCCTGAACTTCCGAAAATCTAGTACCCACCCCTGCTCCCGTATGGAGAGGTTGAGATTCTGGCTATCAATAAAAGCATAATTCGTTTGTGGCTTTTTCAAACTAACTTACCCTTTGACTAGTAGCTTTGCCACCCTGTCCAGTATCCTGTCGGCTACCTCTCTTTTGGCTAGCAGGGGCAGGCTTTCTACCTTGCCATCCCGGTCAATGAGGGTTACTTTATTGGTGTCAGCGTCAAAGCCGCTTGAGGCATCGGTAATATCGTTCGCCACTATTATGTCAAGTTGTTTCTTCTCCAGCTTCTGTCGGGCATTGGCTACTATATCTTCGCTTTCAGCGGCGAAGCCAACCTTAATAAAATTGCCCTTGACCTCAGTTAGAATATCCGGCGTCCTGATTAACTCCAGGGTCAGGCTGGGAGTACGCTTCTTAATCTTGGCTTTGGCGACACTCTTCGGCTGGTAGTCAGCCACCGCCGCCGCCATAATCAGGGCATCGGCTTGAGCCACCGCCTTAGTTACTGCTTCCTTCATCTGGATAGCGGTCTCAACAGGGTTAACCTCAATGCCCACTGGCTCGGGGAGGGAGGTAGGAGCGATGATTAGCTTAACTTCAGCCCCTCTATCCCGAGCTGCCTCAGCTACGGCATAGCCCATCTTGCCGGAGGAACGATTTCCAATATGGCGCACCGGGTCAATCGGCTCCCGGGTGCCACCGGCAGTAACCACAATACTCTTGCCCGCCAGGTCACCACTTCTGCCCAAAACCTGTTTAATGGTGCCGATGATGGTCTCAACCTCAGCCAGACGACCCACCCCTATTTTGCCCGAGGCAAGATAGCCATAGCCAGGGTCAATAATGGTAAAGCCTCTGGCTCTAAGCTTAGTCAGATTGTCCTGAGTGATAGAATTCTGGAACATATTAACATCCATTGATGGTGCCACCATAACCGGTGCTTTAGTCGCCAGCACCGTGCAACTCAGCATATCATCAGCGACACCGGCCGCCAGTTTAGCGATGATATTGGCCGTCGCCGGGGCAATAACCACCACATCAGCCGCCTCGGCCAGGGCAATGTGCTCAAGGCTAAACTCAGTGACCGAATCGAACATATCAGTCACCACCGGTCGACCAGTAATGGCACGGAGAGTTAATGGGGCAACGAACTTGATAGCTGATTCAGTCATAACCACCTCAACCCTGGCTCCAGCCTGAGTTAACTTGCTGGCGATGTCGGCTGCCTTATAGGCAGCGATACCTCCGGTTATGCCCAAGACTATAGTTTTATTGGTTAGCATTATTGCCTCCTCATCAGGCTAGGCTTTGTTCATCAAGTAGATGAGCCTTAACCCAATCAGCGTCAGATTGGGGTTCACCACATCAATTACCACGGTTTCTTTAGCTATAAGTGCGGCATAACCCCCGGTAGCCACTACCTTAGCCTTCTCCCCCAATTCCTGCTGGATACGAGCCACCATACCTTCAATAAGCCCTACATAGCCAAAGATAATCCCTGATTGCATGGCCGCAATAGTATTGGTGCCGATAGCCCGTTTGGGATGAGTTAATTCTACTTGCGGTAACATCGCCGCTTGCGTAAAAAGAGTTTCAGCAGCGGTCATTATACCAGGGGCAATAGCCCCTCCCAGGTAATCACCTTCCTTGGATACGGTATCAAAGGTAGTAGCTGTGCCCAGGTCAGTAATGATTATCGGACCACCATAGAGGTGGTGAGCGGCAGCCGCATTGACGATGCGGTCAGCGCCAACTTCTCTAGGATTATCCATACGAATGCGCACCCCGGTCTTAATTCCAGCCCCCACCACCAGCGGCGAGATGTGAAAGTATCGTTGAAATAGCTCCTCAAAGGTGGTAATTAGTGGCGGGACAACACTGCACAGGGCTACCTCCTTAATATCAGATGTGCCCAGACCCTGGTAGCGCAGTAGGTTAAGCAGCAAGGCAGCATACTCATCTGTCGTGCGGTGAACACTGGTAGCCATATGCCAGGTAGCACGAAGCTCCTCGCCGGCAAACACCCCCAGAGTAGTATCCGTATTTCCAATATCAATGGCTAATAGCATGATATTTCTATCAACCTCACCCTCTGTATCCCCCTCTCCTTGTAAAGGAGAGGGGGACTGCTTTCGTAAGAGAGGCGAAGCCTCTCTTTGACTCTCTTTAATATTTGCTTCTTAATTCAGCTTTCCTTCAGTTGCTTAATAATCAATGGCAGTGTCGGTAAAAGGTCAGTGGCAATCATACCGGCATCGCCTAGCTTAGTCTTAACCATTTCACCAGCTTCGCCATGGAGGTAAACGCCCAGGACAGCCGCATCAAACAATGATAAGCCCTGGGCTAACAGTCCAGCTATAGCGCCACTTAATACATCACCGGTCCCGGCTGATGCTAACCCGGGATTGGCTATGGGACTAACCCTGGACTGCCCATCCGGGGCAGCAATAATGGTGCAGGCTCCCTTCAAAACAACGATTTTTTGCCACTCTCGGGCTACTCTTTTAGCCATACTCAGTCTGTCTGATTGCACCTCATCTACTGATACCCCGGCTAATCTTGCCATTTCGCCGGGATGCGGGGTAAGTATAGCTCCACTAGTTAGTTGCTGCCACCAATTAGGGATTCTGGCTAGGGTATTGAGCGCATCAGCATCAAGGACCAGAGGCGGTAGTGTTACCTCACCCCTGAGAAGTGTGGTTCCGATGAATCTTTTGGCTGATTGGCCTTGCCCCAGCCCACAGCCCAAAAGGAGGACATTATATTGGTCGAGTTGTTGGTGTATAAGCCTGGCAGCGGCTGAGGAGACAATACCGTGGGACTCAGGCAAGGGGAGGTAGGTTACCTCAGTTAGTTTTGATGCCAGAATAGGCTGGATACTAGCCGGGGTTGCCAAGGTTACCAATCCGGCGCCCACCCGTATGGCGCCACTACAAGCCAGATAGGCAGCACCAATGTAGTTGACTGAGCCAGCAGCAACCAGAACTCGGCCGAAGCTTCCCTTGTTAGCTTCAAGCGGACGCCTCGGGAGAACCGACCTGGCCCAGTCACGGCTAAGAAGCTCCGAGGTTACCTTATCAGCCAGGTATGAGGGTATACCAATATCAACGACAGTAAGTTTACCCACTCTTTCTTTGCCAGGAGGGTTAAATAAGCCTGGTTTGGGAAAACCCAGGGTAATGGTATAGTCAGCATAAAGACAGACCGGGTCTACCGCACCAGTATCAGCATTAAGTCTGGAGGGTAAGTCCAAAGCAATGATGCGAAGGTCCGGTCGGTTCTTCTTAGCTCTACCCACCGTCTCTAGTGCCCGCCGGAAGATGCCGCGCAGGGGACGGCTTTTACCGGTGCCAAACAGAGCATCAATAACGGCGTCAGCCGACAGTAATAGCTCATTAAGTTTGTTCAGGTCTTCATCTTGTGTTATGTCAACACAAGTTATGCCTCGTTCCTGAACCAGTTTAAAGTTAGGGTCATCCGGGGCTCTCTGGCTATAAAGGTAAAGGGTGACCTTCGCCCCCCAGTCATGAAGATGGCGAGCCGCCACTAATCCGTCCCCACCATTGTTACCCGGTCCTATCAGAAGCAGGATATGCCGCTTATCAATTGTGTCCAGGATTTTCCTGACTTCTTCAGCTACAGCTCTGCCGGCATTTTCCATAAGCACACTGGTAGATAAGCCAATATTGGCGCATTCCTGTTCTACCTGGCGCATCTGATTAGCCGTTAAAATTTTCACAACAATCTTCCCCATAAAATAAGAGTATTTATACCACTCTTAGTAATTTAGAGTGTAGCAATATCCCAAGCTATGGTCAAGGGATTGTTTGGCAACCTATCCCCCTGCCCCCTTCCCTTAGCAAGGGAAGGGGGAGTGCAGGTAAGAGAGGGGGATAAAGGGGGTGAGGTCAATAAACAATCTCTAGGGCCAACCTTTTATAAATTTCCCTGGCTATTATAGGTCGAAGACCTTGCCTGGATTCATGATATTGTTGGGGTCGAAAGCCCGCTTAACCCTTTTCAGCAAGTCCATTTTATCCTTATCGGCAACCATATGAAGGTAACCTTTCTTAGCCAAGCCAAGACCGTGCTCCCCCGATATTGTCCCGCCTAATGATATCCCTATCTCATAGATTTCCCTAAGAAGCTCCCTCAACTTCTCTACGCTTTTATCCTTTCCTGCCCCCAGCGGATGCAGGTGCACATTACCATCTCCGGCATGTCCGTAGGCGATAAGACGCAGTCCATGTTCGCTGGCTGTTCTCTTTGTCCGCTCCACAAACTCGGCTATCCGACTACGAGGGACGACAACATCAGCTATATCCAGCATCCCGAGATGTCTGACAGCAGGATAAAACTTCTCCCTGGCATCCAGGAGGTTTCTCTTGGCTCTCTCGCTGCCAGGAATGAAAACATCAACCGCACCGTGACTTAAGCAGATTTCACCGATGTGACTAGCGATGCGGTGAATTTCATCTTCGCTATCAGCTTCCACAATTATCAGGAGAAAGGCTTCATAATCATGTAGCGGGATTTCTTTGCCGGTATATTGCTCAGTCATATTGATAATATCTTTCTCCATAAACTCTATGCCAACGGGGAGTATCTTCTCCTTGAGTATATCCGGGACAGAGCCTATGGCATCATGAAGATTGTGAAATGGAATAAATAGTATTTCCCTCCTTCCCGGAGGGGTAGTAAGCTTCAGTATGATTTTGGTTATCAAAGCCAGGGTTCCTTCCGAGCCAGTAATTAGCTGGGTCAGGTCATAACCGGTGGCGCATTTAACGAACTTTCCCCCCGTTTGTATTGTTTCCCCGGTAGGCAGCACTGCCTCCAGCCCTAAGACAAAGTGTCTGGTTACTCCATATTTCACGGCTCTCATTCCGCCAGCATTGGTGGCTACATTCCCACCTATAGTAGCGCTTGTCTCACCGGGGTAGAGGGGGTAGTAAAGTCCACGCTCTTCCACAGCTTGATAAAAGTCAGCCAGAGTAACCCCTGGCTCAACAGTAGCCACGAAGTTATCCTCATCTATCTCCAGAATTCTATTCATCCTCTCCAGAGAGAGAACAATCCCTCCATAAATGGGCACCGCCCCACCGGAAAGACCAGTTCCCCCACCTCTGGGGGTAACCGGGATATTTCTCTCATTGGCCAGCTTTAATATCTTGGCCACTGAACCAGTATCTCCTGGCTTTACCACCACCTCAGGAAGAACCGGCTGTGACTCAGGCGTCTCATCCCGAGAATAATTCTCCCGCTCATCTCCGGTTAGGATATTTTTATCACCAACTATCTCAGTTAGTAACGCTATCAGATTATCGGTTACCTTCCCGTACCTATTTCGTGCTTCCATATGCCTATCCTCCACAGTTCATCTCCTAATGGGACACTGTCCAGGAAACATCAACTACTCTGCTGAGCATTTCATAAACTTCTGTAGCTTTTTAGTCATTGCCTGCCAGTGGGTTCCTCTCCAGTAGATACGGTGGCAGGCCGGGCACTCCATATACTGGCTTTGGGTTTGGAAAACATAGGGTGGCACCAAGTCTTTCACCGGCTCCTTACTTTTCCCCATCAGAGGCTGGTTACATTCTAGACAGACAGAGAATGGCTGAAATTGACAATCCAGGTTGAGAGTGTCTATTACCTGACCCATTTGTCGCTCAGGTTCATCACTCTGGAGAAGAACAGCTCTGAGTCGCCCACTGGTTACTAGCCGTCTTCTCATAATCTGGGTGTCCCTGGTCAGTATCACCCTGTTTTCAGCCAGAGCCGTGGCTATCAGGTGGGAGTCGTTGCTGCCGACAAAGAATAGAGTATCATATCCCATTATCCTCAGCCACTTGGCTAGCTTACCCACATTGTGGTCGACAATAAACTTTGGTTTGCTGATTAACCTCACCCCCTCTATCCTCTCCTCCTAAAGCAGAGGGAAGAGAGGCTTTGCCCCTCCTAGACTCTCTTTACCTTGGAGTTAGAACAATTTCAGACCGCCCTTACTAAAGGATATAGGGCTACTTTCACAGGTGAAGTTGCATCCCCTTATAGGCTAGGTTGATTGAATTATTCAAGGTCTTAGCTACAACGGCTATCTCAGTCGTTATCTCCGGCTCTAATATGGGATTCATATGAACCACAACTACTTGTGGCAAGTAGCCCTTAAGCTGCCGAAAACCGATTAGCTCTTGCTGCAGGAGACTCGGGGTAAGGTGTCCCAACTCCCTGGCAAACTCTTCATACTGGTTTGGCTCAGAAACCTCGATAATAAGCAATTGGGGTGACACATATTCCCAGCAACCAGCTAAGCCCGGTCCCGTATCCCCGGTATAGAATACCACTCCACCATCGGGAGAAGTAATCTGGTAACCAACAGTGGTCGTGCTATGATTTACTGAGACTGCCAGCACGCTGTAGCCTTCAATTTGCTCGGGTTTAAGCGGTTCTATTACCTTAAGCTTAACCGTCGGATTTGCCGCCGGTGATTCCTGGAACTTCGGGTAAAGCTTACCATTTAATAGGTAAGTGGTGAGAGCATCACACACATTTTGGGTAGAGTAGATATTGATAGTGGCACCCTGTAGAAAAAAGCTCATGGCAATAGCTGGAACATCTCTAACATGGTCATAGTGCTGGTGGGTAATGAGGACTGCCTTAAGTTTTTGTTGAGCCAGGAAAGAAAGGCTGGAGGTAAGGCAACCAGCATCTATAGCCAGAACTTCATCAACTAACAGGCTGATGAACCCTGAATCCCGTGATTCGCACCTGTGTGCCCCCAAAACCTGAATATCCACTGTCCTCGGCTATCTCTCCTCCTAGTTAATTTCAGAAATTTCTAATCTGAGATGAGGAAAGGGTTAAACTTTGTTTCGTAGTCATAAGTGTCAACGGCTTCTTTTCTCTTTAAAAAGTTTACCACAGCGTAGGTAAATGGGGTAGCGACGACTTCAATAGCTGTTTTAGCCAGCCAGTGATATAAAACCATTATCAGCATGAATGAGGGGGTGCCGATAAAGGCTAGGGTAATAAATAAAAAGCTGTCCAGCCCCTGCCCGACTATGGTGGAGCCAATAGTTCGGCTCCACAGCCAGCGCCCTCGGGTCAAAATCTTCATCTTCGACAAGATGAAGGAGTTAGCGAACTCACCAACCAGATAGCCACCGAAGGAGGCGACCAGCAGTCTCGGTGTGTAGCCTAAAATGCTCTCATACGCCTCTTGCCCTTGCCAGAAAGGAGCCGGCGGCAGAACCTGCCCTATCCAGACAAAGATGACGAAAATGAGATTGCAAAAGAAGCCAAGCCAAATGACCTTTCTCGCCCAGCGATAGCCATAGACCTCGGTGAGGATATCACCGAAGATATAGCTCAGGGGGAAAATAATTATGGCTGCCGGCAGAATGAGGGGGCCAAGGCTTACCACCTTTACCGCAATGATATTGGCTGTAATCAGGGAGGTAACAAAGATGGCCGCCACAACGACAAACCGGTGTGAGACATTCATTGTTAAAGCCTATACCCTCTACATCCTGCCGTTACTAAATCAAGTGCTTACGACGGAAGAAGTAGAGCATGCTACCAATAACAACCAGGATGATTAAGAACACGAATAGAAGGGAGAAGCTGGAATTCTGGAAAGGTAACGGGATGTTCATTCCGAAGATACTGGCGACGACAGTAATAGGCAGCAGGATAGTAGCAATGACAGTTAGCATTCGCATGACCTCATTGGTGCGATTAGAAGCCAGCGAATCATGGGTGGCATTTAAGCCTTCAATTACCTCTTTATACTCGTCCAGGGCATCCCAAATCTTATCCACATGATCAACTGTATCGCCAAAGTAAACCGCCAAATCTGTCTGGGTAAAACGGCGGACCTTGGGTTCCAGACTGCCAATAACGGCTCTCATCGGCCAGATGATGCGGCGAAATGAAATGACATCACGCCGGAGTATAGAGAGAGCCTCGATTGCCTTGGGTATCCCACTGCTGGCGAAAATATCGTCCTCAGTGCGTTCAATATTATCACTAAGCTTATTCAATATCGGTAGGCAGTAGTCAACCAGCCTATCAATTATACGGTAAAGGAGATAACCAGAGCCCTGGCTAAAATTCTCCTGCCGTGACTCTTCATCAATCTGGCATTCCTTGAACAGCTTTACCAGTGGCTTGAGCCCACCATTATGCAGGGTAATCAGGTAGTTTTCACCAATAAAAACCGATACCTGACTGGGTATAGTTACCCGCGGCTCTTTTCTGAATACCGGGAAGTGGAAGACTAAAAATAGATAGTCTTTATATTCATCTATCTTGGGTCGCTGTATTCGGCTGAGGCAGGCTTCTAAATCCAATGGGTGGAAGGGATAGTTTCGAGCTAGGTATTCTGTCTCTCGTTCTGTTGGCTCCTCGATGTTGACCCAGGTTAGGTCACCCCAGGTAAGCGACTCAAGATTTAGTTGTTCTTCCTTCTTGACCTGACGGATAGTCATACCAAATTATCCTTCCAATATAGCTGGTTATATTCTATCACAATTGTTGCCCGATAGCACCTATCTATCTGAACAAGCTCAGTATCCTGATATACCGAATTAAGGTAGTTTTTAATTTTAGTTTAAAGGATGAAGCCACCTTAAGACACAAGACTAAGCTCAGGACTAAAAAGGCACTGAACATGAAGATATTCCTGTGTGATAGCGGTAAATGGGGTTGGGGTGGGGCATTACCATAACCCAGCCCACCCTAACGACTACCTGGTGCCCGGGCAACGAAAAACGAGGAAAATAACCCTATTTCTACTAATATGTCTTGTCACCTTGATGACCCACCTGCTTCGACTTTGGTCACTTGTATTCATAGAAGCCTTTCCCCGTCTTACGCCCCAGCCAGCCGGCACTAACCATCTTCTTTATCAAGGGAGGCGGGACATATTGCGGCTCTCTAAATTCCTCATAGATAGCGCTGGAAACAAAATAGATGGTGTCAATACCAATAATGTCAGCTAAGGCTAGCGGCCCCATAGGGTGATTTAACCCTAGATTTATGGCGGTAACAATATCCTCCCTAGTGGCAACACCGGTATCCAGCATGCGGATGGCATTGGGTAGGAATGGTATCAGCAAGCGATTTACAATAAAGCCCGGGGTATCCTGAGCGATAACAATAGTTTTTCCCAACGACTTGCCAAAGTTCTTACTAGTTTCAAGGGTCTCATCACTGGCAAGAATGGTCTTGACAATCTCCAGTAATCTCATTACGGGCACCGGGTTCATAAAATGCAGTCCCAGCACCCTATCTGGCTTGGCGGTTACCATAGCCATATCAATAATAGACAGGCAAGAGGTATTGGTAGCCAAGATAGTCTGTTTAGAGCATATCTTATCCAGTTCAGCAAATATCTTCTTCTTCAAATCCATATTCTCAATAGTTCTCCAGGCGTAAACCCCCCTCCAGAGTCAAGCTGTAACCTCTGACCATCGCCTCTTTAGCCGCTCTAACTGCCAAACCAAACGGGCATTGCCATAGCTGGACTCATCAAGAAGGACACCGTTGTGGATTTTAACAGAGGGCTTGCATTACCGCCAACCTTGTGTTCTCAGAGATTGTTTACTAATGCCCGTTTCTCCCACCCACCCTCCCATAGCAACTAATCAGCCTCAAGGGATGAGCAGGTGGGAAAAATAACTTGATAAACGACTTCTGCTCGTCTAGATGGATATGGGGCACAGGCACTTGACTTAGGCAACTAGGTGTGGAATAATATCGTATTACAATATCGGGGAATGTTATCATGCTAGATAGAGAGTTCTTCTTGGGATTTATCAAGATTCACATCCTGTACCACGCTTCAAAGGAGCCAATCTTCGGCGCCGAAATAGCTGAGGAGCTGACCAGGCATGGCTATAGCATCAGCCCGGGCACTCTTTACCCGACTCTGCATCGCCTGGAAAAAGAAGGCTATCTGGAGAGTAACTCAAAGGTCATTAGTGGCCGAGTAAGGAAATACTATCAGGCTACTATTGAAGGGAAGCGGGTGCTGGAGCAGTCCAGAGAGAAAATCAGGGAACTGGTTACCGAGGTGATTGAGGAGAGGTAGTTGACCGGAACACCAGACACTGATGCCGACCGCAAGCGAATCTGGGGGCTTAACCCCAATGTCTTTTTTCTGGGTATAGTCAGCCTGCTGACCGATGTTAGCAGTGAGATGATTTTTACCCTCGTCCCCCTCTTTTTATCAAATGTACTGGGGGCAGCCACAACCATTATTGGTCTTATTGGCGGGCTATCAGACAGCACCGATGCTATCTTCAGGATATTCAGTGGCTGGTTTAGCGACAGAATCGGCAAGCGTAAACCTCTGGCCGTATTGGGTTACAGCCTTTCTACTTTAGCTAAGCCCTTTATGTATCTGGCGAGTACCTGGGGCATGGTGCTGGCAGTTAGATTTAGCGACCGGGTGGGTAAGGGTATTCGCGCCTCGCCGCGCGATGCCCTGATTGCTGATTCAGCCCCGGCCGGAGAGATAGGTAAGAGCTTCGGGCTGCATCGGGCTATGGATACCTTCGGTGCCTTTCTGGGGCTAGCCACGGCCGCCATTATTATATTTTTTGTCCAGGGCGGAAATTTAGAGCTTAGTCGGCAAACCTACCAGTGGCTGGTATTAGCTGGGGTTGTGCCGGCGGTGCTGGCAGTGTTGGTATTGCTAGTTTTTGTTCGTGAAAGGGGGAGAAAACCTTCACCCGCTAGTTCTGAGCGTGATTTCACTTTAAATAAATTAACTGCCGGCTTTGATAGTCGGTTCAAGGTATTTCTGGCTATTATGGCGGTGTTTACCCTGGGCAATTCCAGCGATTTCTTTGTTATTCTGCGGGCACAGAATTTGGGGGCATCAGTTATCTATGTAGTATTGATGCTTGTCCTGTTTAATGTTACCTATGCCGTTGTCTCTTTACCAGCCGGTATGCTGTCAGACAGGCTGGGCCGGAAGCGGGTTATTATCCTGGGCTGGTTTATTTATGCCCTGGTTTACCTGGGGTTTGCCCTGACTTCAGATTTGTGGCCGGTGTGGCTGCTTTTTGCCGGCTATGGAGTTTACTATGGAATAGTAGAAGGAGTGGCTCGAGCCTTTGTCGCTGATTTAGTAATTGAGGAGAAGAGAGGCACTGCCTACGGTCTGTATCACGGTGTGGTTGGTCTCACCCTGCTGCCCGCCAGCCTGATTGCCGGCTGGCTGTGGCAGGCAGTAAGCCCGGCCGCTCCCTTTTACTTCGGCGCTGGGCTGGCTTTGGTGGCGATGCTGGGTATGATGGTGCTGATTAGGGAGTAGGGGGCTGCTATTCCAGCACACCGTATGAAGGGACTAAGGACAATTCGGTAAGGCTAGTTAACCGCCAGATTAGAGGTCTAGAGCGAACCGAGCAGCCTCTTCAATGAGAGATAATGTAACTGCACTTACCTCTCCCAGTTCTTTGGTAATTCTGCTTTTGGCAATTGTCCGTATTTGGGATAGCATGACAACTGAGTCTACCGAGAGTCCAGCTTCTGGGGCTGCCACAAAAACATCGGTTCGATAAAGTTTCGGGACATTGGACGCAGATGTGAGAGGGGCAATCGTGATGACAGGAGAAGTAGCGTTCATTGCATCACTCGACAAAACTACGACGGGACGAGTTCTACCTTGCTCAGAACCTATAACGGGCTCTAAACCTGCAACATAGACATGTCCCCGAAAAAACCTCATTTTGTTTCATCAATTAACAATGTGGCTTCGCCGTCAGCAATCTCGAACTCCTGTGTTATATCCAGTTCGAGTTTTTGACGGTCTGTGTCCATAACGATAGGTTCAGCCGATTCCCCCACGCCTAATTCTTCTACCCCTTGCGACCGCCAATGTTCTGCAATACCCGTTACACGGAAAGTGGAGTCACTTGTGCTATCCGCACCTCTCATTATAAGGGTAGCATTGTTAGGTTCTGTCATTTCTTTCACCTCTTATTCTTTGGTACTCCATTGTTTACGCTGTGCCCAATGGAAGGCAATGGGTGTAATTACTGCAATATCAATATCGCCACCACAGAGAGGTGGCCCGGCGGCGTACCTAAAGCAGCCAATGGTCACTTGCACTGCATAGTTTGCAAAGTCAACTGCGTCTTGGATGGGCATACCGTCAAAAATTAATGGTAATTCAGACACCTCGTCATCTACCCATTTTTGCATTATTGTTTTGTCTACTCCTCGTTTAACTAATTCCTCTAATGACTGTGCATTATAGCCCTTTATCAAGCGTCTAAGTGGGTCTGTCTGTCCAAACCAGTTAGCACCAAATGATGGGCTGCTATCAGGTTTGTTTTCTCGCACTATCTTCCAATCACTGCTTCGGGGAAATTCATATTCATATTGGTCACTAAAGAATTGCCGAGCTGAATAACCCCCGATATAAAGACCCAAAGGTGGTTGCTTATCACTGGACGGATAAGCTGCTTCGTATTTCCTCTTTAATTCTTCAAGCAGGTCATCTGCGATTTTCTTGACTGTATAAGACTTATTCTTTTCTAAAGAGAGGTAATCGTGCTCAAACTCCATTATTAGACTCTGTATGGAACGGTCACTTATGCTGGCTGTGCCCCAACTCATTACCCCAATTGGATAGTCCTTGAATTGCGCCACTTTGTTTGCAAACTCAAATGTTTGAAATACCCCTGTCTGTTGTCCCTGTGGGGTATCTTTTGTTCCTACAAGGGATACCATACTATCCGCTGCTAACACAAGCCCCTCCGGGATTCTTACACTTACACAAATGGTCATATCTTATCTCCCACCTGAACTTTCAGGGAATTTACTTTAACATTGTACTCCTTATATTGTCAAGATTACGGATTGCTACCTTGAAGGGATATTTATCATAGCTATTTTAAAACCACATTATCTATCAGTCTCGTCTTGCCGATGTTTACCAGTGGTTAAACGGCATTATTCAACACATCCTGGAGAGTAACAATCCCGATGGCGACGGAGCCTCCCTCCGGCGGGCCGACAACCACCAACTGATGAATGTCTGCTTGCAGCATGGTCTCGGCAGCTTCAGTCAAAGAGACATGATTGGGAATATATAGTATCTCTTTGGTCATAATTTCACTCACCGCAATATCCTTCCAGTCAGAACGGGCAAGTATCGTCTTTGCTGCATCCTTTCGCGAGACTATTCCCTGGAAATAACCGGTAGTATCAACCACCACCACCGAATTGTGCTTGCATAGTTTCTCGTAAACATCGCCTAAGGTATCATCAGGCCAGGCTTTTATCAGGGAATGGGTTGACGCCTTAGCAATACTTATTTTTCTCAGCATGGCTTGTTACCTCCAATTGTTGTAAATTATCCCAGCCCTGGATTTATGACCTAATACTTTATTGTAGCACTATATTATCTATCAGCCTAGTGCTACCGATTCTTACTGCCAGTGATATTAAAGCCGGGGATTTAACTCTATCTAGTTCGTCCAAGGTCACCGGGTCGGCTATGCTGACATAGTCAATATTTGCCAGTGGCTCTTCTTGAATGAGAGATGTTATCTCCTGGCGCAGGCGCTGGGCATCTTTCTCACCCTGTGAGTATAATTGCTGAACCAGAGTAAGTGCTTGATAAAGAACTGCAGCTGCCTGACGCTCGTCAGGACTTAAGTAGGTATTGCGACTGCTCATCGCCAAGCCATCAGGCTCACGCACCGTGAGAACGGTGACTATCTCCAGATTCATATTCAGGTCAGCCACCATCTTTTTGATAACTACTAGCTGCTGAGCATCCTTCTGCCCGAAGTAGGCTCTGGTCGGCTCTATAATGTTAAATAGCTTAGCAACAACGGTGGTAACACCCCGAAAATGACCGGGGCGGGAAGCCCCCTCTAACCGCTCCGTTAGCTTGCCGACCTCTACCCAAGAATCAAACTGCTCAGGATACATTTCGGCTACTGACGGCATAAAGACAATGTCAGTCTCTTCTTTTTCTAATAACGCCAGGTCGCGCTCGGTGTCACGGGGATACTGTTTAAAACCTCCCCGAGGGCCAAATTGTGTCGGATTAACAAATAGGCTAGCTACTACCGATTGGTTTTCGGCTCTGGCTTGTCTCACTAGAGCTAAGTGCCCTTCATGGAGATAGCCCATAGTAGGCACAAAGCCAACCGGCTCAGTGAGCTTGCGCCTTACCTGTCTCATGTCATCTATTGTTTCAATGACTTTCATCAGAAATGTTTTTTAACCCCATCCCCTTTATCTCCTTCCCCTTAGCAAGGGGAAGGAGAAGACTTTGAAAAGATGGGCTTCGCCCCTCTTAGACACCCGGGTAGATTAACCCCCTTCAGAGGAGAGGGAAAGCCATATAAGGGAGACAAAGCCTCTCGTTACTTTGGAATGATGATGAGGCGAGCTTAGTTTTGGTTAACTTCGAGTCTAAAGGTATTGCTAATCTTCTCTCGCATGAAAATGAGTATAACACCTATTTTAGCTCAGCTAATATGCTTTCATCCATAGAGAAACTTTGCTGGTCGGTGGGAAAGCCGCCCGTTTTTACCTCATCATGATATTCAGTAACCGCATTTCGGATGATGTCAGCGAGTTTTACATATTGCTTGGCATGCTTGGGAACAAAGTCAGTAAACGAACCTAAAATGTCATTTATAACTTGAACCTGACCATCACAGCCGATGCCAGCCCCGATGCCAATGGTAGGAATGCTCACTCTCTGGGTAATTAGCGCTGCCAGGGGAGCGGGGACAGTCTCCAGGACAATGGCAAAGGCACCAGCCTCTTCCAGCGCCCGGGCATCGTCAAGCAGCTTGGTGGCTGCCTCAGGGGTTTTACCCTGTATCTTATAGCCACCAAACTGGTGAATGGACTGGGGGGTAAGTCCAATATGACCCATAACCGGTATCCCGCAATTGATAATACGCCTCACCTTTTCGGCTACCGTTACGCCACCCTCAAGCTTAACTGCTTGGGCACCGCCTTCTTGGATAAACCGGGCAGCATTTCTTAGGGCATCATCGACACTGATATGGTAGGTCATAAACGGCATATCCCCAATGACCATTGCCTGTTTGGCACCCCGAACCACAGCCTTAGTATGATGCAGCATCTCCTCCATAGTTACCGGGATGGTTGATTCATAACCCAGGACTACCATACCCAGGCTATCTCCGACCAAAATTAGTGGTATTCCCACTTCATCAATTATCTTAGCCGTAGCGTAATCATAGGCGGTGAGCATAGTGATTTTTTCGCCTTTTGGTTTCATTTCCTTTATCTGGTTTATATTAATACGCATTTGCCTCCCCCTTAAAAGGGTATAGCCTCAACTGCTTGTTTAGTTTCAGTAATAGCATTTTGGGCATCAACATATACCAGTTTAAGCGTGAAGCTACGGGCTTCAGCCTCAGCAACATGATGGTAGGACAGGATAATAATTTGGTCTCCCTTAGCCACCAGTCTGGCAGCGGCACCATTGACACAGATTTCACCACTTCCCTTCTCCCCTTCAATGGCATAGGTGGTAAAACGGGCACCATTATTGATATCTAGTATCTCCACCTGCTCGTAGGGAAGGATATCAGCTTCCTCCATTAGCTTTTGGTCAATGGCGATGCTGCCATCATAGTCAACATTACACTGGGTAACACGGGCTCGGTGAATCTTACTTTTAAGCATTATTCTCATTAGCCTTCCCCCTCGGTAAGTATAGTTTGCAACTCCTGCGCTTGCTGCTCATTAATCCTCCCCTTGGCCAGAGCAACCGGGATTGTCTGGAGACCAAGCTCTCGGTAGGTGGAGAGTAAGCTGGGAGCCACTTTTTGCAACGCATCAAGATGTTTCTTAATCGTCCCGGTATCACCACGGGCAATCGGTCCAGTAAGGCATTGGGGTATGCCGATGGTGTCAATATTGTTAATTGTCCCTCGTAGCAGCGGCAATAGCGACTGGGTAGCCTGGCGGGGTGGGATAGAGAAGGTTTGCCACAGGTCAGTAGCTAGCTTGACCAGGGTTACTATATAGTTACAGGCAATGACGGCGGCCGCATGATAGATTACCTTGTCACTCGCCTCTAGCTCTATCCAGTGACCATCAAGGGCAGTAGCCATATCCTTAAGTGTATCTAGTAAGGGCGGCTCAGCCTCCAAGGCGAAGGTTGAGCCGGGTATATTGTCGATAGCCTGTTTGGCACTGGCAAAGGTCTGCAAGGGATGGAAGACGCCAACACTGGCGCCCAGTTTCTTGGCTGGCTGTAATATGTCAGCTGAATCGGCACCGCTACAGTGAACCACACTCTGTCCAGCATGCCATTGTAGTTGGGAAGCTACCGTGGCGATGGCATCATCGGGGGTAGTAATGAAAACAAGTTCAGCAGTATCAACAACACCTTGATTGTTATTGAAGACACGGCAACCGCTAATTGCCTGTGCCAAGTTTTCCGCCGAGGTTTGACTTCGGCTGGATACGGCTACTACCTGGTAGCCTTTACCGCTCAGCCTTACCGCTAGGGCAGTGCCTACTGTCCCCGCCCCAATGAAGCCTAATTTGAGCATTTTGTCTTCACCTGAGCTAAATTCATATAAAAATGCCATCCCCGACACAGCCAGAGAAGGCATTTAAACTACGGTCTTAACTCTTGCCGTCTCGGTCGTATCCGATCCAAGCGACCAAACAATTGTTAACAACACTAACTCAGGAAGCTCACCGCCAATATGGTCGATGGCTTTAAATTACTATTAATTTTAATTCTACAAGGCTATTGATAGTTTGTCAAGATGTTGTACACCAAGCGATTTGTTGCCAATCATATGGACGGGTACAGGATATTGACAACCTTTGAAAAGTCAAATATACTATATGACTCAGGGAGGTTTCGTAAGGGAGATAATCCTATATATTCTTCAGGGCATTCGCCCTGACTGCCCCTTCCGGGAGATTGCGCTGGGTTGCATACCGTTTGTCCTGGTCATCTTAGTGGCGATAGTCATATTAATCATCTTCCCCCAGATAGCCACATTTTTACCCGGTTTGACTTATTGACTCTCTTTTTGCCAGGGACTATACTATTTGTACTGCGCCCTTCCATTCTGAATGTGGGGGAGGTCTGAAGTGAAAAATCTTTCAGTAAGGTTAGTTCTGGTCTTGACTGCTCTAGCGGTGGCGGCACTGTTTGGTAACGCCTGTGAAAAAGGGGACGAAACCCAGATACCAGTTGAAAACCAGATACCAGTTATCTCTAGCATCAGTAGCGACCTAGCCAGCGTTGCCCCGGGAGATAGTACCATAATAACGAGTGTTGCCTCCGACCCGGATGGTGACAGCCTAAGCTATGACTGGTCAACCAACGGGGGCAGCCTCAGTGGCATGGGCAAGGTTGTGACCTGGACAGCACCTGAGGTTGCTGGAACATACTCAATTACCGTTACCGTTGATGACGGTAGGGATGGAACTGCTAACAAAAGCTATACGATTACCGTGGTTTCTGTGGTTGCCAGGAAAACTAATAAACCACCGCTAATCACCAGCCTCACTGCCAGTCCCAAAACCATTGAACCTGGCACTTCTACAACCATTACCTGTATCGCTACTGACCCAGAGGGCGACCCGTTAACTTATCGCTGGTTCAATGCCGATGGTAATAGGGGTTACTTGGAAGGTACCGGCAATGTTGTCGTTTTGCCGCCACCTAACCTCATCATCGAAGGTACAGGCAATGTTGTCACCTGGACAGCACCAACTAACCCTGGGGAATACGCCATTGCGGTCAATGTTTGGGACTCCAGATATGGCGATGTCACCGAAACCATTACCGTTACCGTAGCCAGGAACAAGCCACCGGTTATCACTAAACTTAGTGCTAAACCAGCAACCGTTATCGTTGACCACAGTGCCACAATAACTGTGGTTGCCTCCGACCCGGAAGGAAACCCGTTAACCTATAGCTGGTCAGCCACAAATGGCAGTATCAGCGGCGCTGGCAACGTTGTGACATGGACGGCACCAAGTCGTGTCGCCTATTCAAATATAGAGGTCACGGTGAATGATGGGCGGGGGGGGACCGCCACCCGAAGCGTCACCGTCCAGGTGCAAGGCAGAAAACTAACCAGGATACTGGAACCAGTGTCAAGTGAAAGCGGCTCTATTCATTCCGACGGCCAGCTACAGATAGCGTGGCGAGTTGGCGATAAGGGGGCTAATAACGGCATCCGCGCCTTTTTAAGTTTCAATATCTCGAAAATAACGGATGTCGAAGAATTCGGGAGTGCGGTACTAAGTATTAGCACGTTGGATCAAAATGGCACTCCCTGGGCCGATTTAGGTAGTCTTTATATTGATGAGGTTGACTACGGTGCCCGCCCACTACAAGCCGATGACTATGACCTACCACCCGGTAGCCGTTTAGCGAGCTATGATTCAGCACCAATCACCGAAATCGATTTAACCGAAATAATAAAACGAGCCCTGCGTGATGGATCTCCCCGCTTCCAAATAGTATTGTACTTTGAGACAGAAACAGATGACAATGATGCCACCGACAATATAAAGATTACTAGCGCCGAACTGACGGTCAATTATATTGAAAGGACCTGGTGAACAGAGGTGATGAACTATTCTGGCTGTGGCTGGCTGGTAGTCTTCAAGTTAGCATGTTAGGTTTATCTCTGGCAGTTCACAGTAGTGTGCCTGTCAATAGGCGAAGAAAGCAGATAGCAAATCACTGGTTAACTTTTTCATGGGTTGACTCTGTATCTAGGGCAGCTTTGTGGGGAAGTGTCGGAACTGGTAGACGAGCATGATTTAGGATCATGTGCCCTAAAGGCGTGGGGGTTCGAGTCCCCCCTTCCCCACTTTTAGACACGAAGCAAAGAATCTAGGGCACAAGTGTAATCAGACCAAGCGGAAGAGCAAGGGGGGCCAAAATACCGGCACGGCCGTTGAACAGGCGAGACACTCAGTAGAACAGGCAAAAGGCTTCATCAGCTACAATTAAGTAGTTAAACAGCTTGTCCCTGTAGCTCAGTTGGACAGAGCAGCTGCCTTCTAAGCAGCGGGTCGAGCGTTCGAATCGCTCCAGGGACGCTTTAGCTATAATTTTAGCCCTTGACCAAGCCTTAGAGGGTGAAAAAAGGGGCAGCTACTGGCAAAAACCCCGAAAAATGTCATAGCTAAAGGCTACACCCTACTGTAAGCTACCAGTATAAGGAGTTTGAGGTTATGACCCTCTCCGATGCACTGACAGCTTACAAGGCCTACGCTAGGGCTGAAGGGGAAAGCCAAAAGAATATTCGGTGGGGGTCGCTTTAAGTATCAGTTACCTTGCTGTAGCCTATGAATATCCAGCGACCCCGGGGGGATTCGAACCCCCGATCTCCACCGTGACAGGGTGGCATGTTTGTCCACTACACCACGGGGCCATTCTAGTTCAGTAAAGTGCCCAAGCATTAGTAAAATATACTTAGTCAAAGTCTATCAGGAGCAGTATATAGTGTCAAGCTAGTTGCCAAATCGTTTATTAATCTCACTCCTTACTAAAAAAATTGTTATTGCTGCCACAATACAATATTGTTTGTGTTCTTGTTGTGTGATATAATGAACTATAAAATTTAAGGAAAGAAATGGCGCCTAAAAAAAGGGTATCGGAAAAGACAGTAAAAGTAGAAGATAAGCAGTTGCGTGATTATGAACTGGTATTAATTATTAGTCCAGAGGTTGCGGATGAGGCTCTTGACACTGCAATAGACAATACAAGCCAGTTTATTACCGGAAAGGGTGGTATTATTTCTAATGTAGAACAGTGGGGCAAAAGAAAGCTAGCCTATCCGATAAGACATTTTATGGAGGGTAATTATGTGTTGGCTCAGTTCAAATTAAAGCCGGAATTGGGTAAAGAGCTAGAAGCGAATCTGAAAATTTCTGAGGAGGTTCTGCGGCATCTGTTGATAAAAATTGAGTAGCTAACAAGAGGAATGTTTATTCCCCCACAGATGCCAAGGGAGTGCAAGGAGTGTTAAGACAATGGCAAGCTTAAATAAGGTGTTGATTATCGGGAATGTTGGAACCGAACCTGAAATGCGTTTTACCCCCAATGGTAATCCGGTAACCTCATTTCGTGTTGCCACCAACCGAGTGCGTACTACTCCCGAGGGCGAGCGTAAAGAGGAAACGGAGTGGTTTACTGTGGTTGCGTGGGGTAAGCTAGCAGAACAATGCAATCAGTTTCTGAGCAAAGGTCGGCTCGTCTATGCTGAGGGTAGGCTACATACCCGCACCTGGGAGGGACAAGATGGTCAAAAGCATTATCGAACCGAAATAATAGCCAACAGGGTAACATTTCTTGATAGGCAGGCAGCAGCCCCTCTTCCTGAGGAGAAGGTTGAAGAAGCTGGCACTGGTGAGAAGGTTGAGGAAGCTGGCACTGGTGAATTGGAGCCGGAGGACATCCCCTTTTAGGTGGGAAATTAGAACTCAGCCGGCTCGATAGGAAAGGTAAAGAAGTTAGCTGGAGTGTTTAGATTAAAATCTGGAAAAGCTAAGGCTAAAACATGGAGTAGGCCAAGATATGCGCCTAAGCGCAAGTTTTGTTCCTTTTGTAGCGATCATATTAAAGTAATCGACTACAAAGATCCCTCGAAATTAAGCCACTACATATCGGATAGAGGTAAAATTCAACCTCGTCGTAGAACCGGTACTTGCGCTAAACATCAGCGTGTCTTGGCAACGGCGATAAAGAGAGCTCGGCATTTAGCCCTCCTGCCATTTGCGCCAGACCACATCCATAAAATGGGGGGCATGGCGATACATGATTAGTTTAGTGAGTTGAACCCAACCCCCTTTAGCCTCTCCCCCTTATCAAGGGATAAAAGCTCCTTTGGTGGCTTCACCTCATCTAAAATGCTTAGCTACTACCCTAGAGCACGGGAGTTACTAAAGAGGTTTTGCTCCACCTCTGGTGGACTTCATCGGTCCCCGGCGAGCTCTTCCCCAGATAATATTCCAGGTAATGAGGTGGAAGAACATGATTTACTCAAGCTTGATTGACAGTTAAGCGGTGATGGAAGTATAATTTTTTTAACCTATCAGGTTAGGGATTTAGAATGCCGAAAAGGACATATCAACCAAAGAGAATTCCACGGAAGCGTGAGCATGGCTTTCGGGCGAGAATGAGTAGCCGGGGCGGACGAGCCGTCTTAAAAGCCAGACGACTCAAGGGTCGTAAGCGATTGACTGTTGTTTGATATCACCTTTGCCGGTAAACCAGATAATAATGAGGGCAATGCGGAAAGAAGAACATCTTACTAAGCCAGAACAGTATGCCTTAGTCTATAATAAAGGTAGGTCGTGGATAAGTGATTTAGTAGTAATGAAGGCTTTACCTAATGGTCTTACTTTATCCCGGTATGGCTTCTCAGTTAGTAAACGCACCGGTAAGGCAGTGACCAGGAACAGGGTAAAACGCTTACTTCGTGAAATCCTGCGGCTAACACCACTTGAACCAGGATGGGATATTATATTTATTGCTCGCCCCTTAGCCGCCAATACTGATTATGCCAGTCTTGAGAAATCGATTGGCGATTTATTGTCCCGAGCTCAGTTATTAAGGCCACCGAAAGACGCAGTTTCGCAGCAGCGGTTAAGGGTAGGGGTGTTATGAGGAGGCTTGCCTTAAGGCTAATTAGACTTTATCAGTTAATCCTATCGCCGGTTATGTTACCATCCTGCCGCTTTACCCCGAGTTGCTCCCATTACACCTATGAAGCAATCTCAAAGTTTGGTTTTTTCAAAGGGGGTTGGCTGGGGGCAAAACGGCTCGCCCGCTGCCATCCTTTCCACCCTGGTAGTTATGACCCGGTGCCGTGATATTGGATTTTTGGAGGGAGTAAGTAAGTGAGGATTAAGCACAATGCCGTATTAGTGGGCAAGATATGGCTTCTGGCGGTTATCCTTATTCTGGGTAGCCTAATCTTTCTCGGCTGCACTGGGGCTGTACCCAGGGGGTGGTCAGGAGGAACAATAGCTGATGACACTTTATTCCTGGGTTCTATGGAGGGTAAGCTTATAGCTCTAAATACATCAAATGGTGCCCACCTGTGGCCGGAGGATTTTACTTTAAAAAGCACAGCGCGAGCCGGTGGCTTCGGCTGTAGGACAGGACCAACAACGGTAGCCATCTATGGCACCCCGGCCGTTGAGGGTGAGCTGGTCTATATCGGTGGCTACAACGGAAAAATTTATGCCATTCAGGCTAGTTCTGGTGCCTTGAGGTGGGTATATCCCCGTGAGGCTAATCTTCAACCTATTGTTGGTGGGCCGGTGGTAGCGCTGGGTAAGGTCTATATTGGTTCTTCTGACGAAAAGCTCTATGCCCTGGATGCGGCTACTGGTGATTGGGTATGGGAATTTCAAACCGGCGACAAGATTTGGTCAACCCCAGCTATTGATGGGGATACACTATATATTGGTTCCTTTGATAAAAAACTCTATGCTTTAGATACGACAACTGGCAAAGAAATGTGGGCGAAACCTTTTGAGACGCAGGGGGCTATTGCTTCTACCCCCGTAGTCTATAATAATATAGTTTATATTGGTTCCTTTGACAGGCATCTTTATGCTGTAGATGCCAGCAATGGTCAACAGATTTGGCAGTTCCCGGTTGAAGGTGAGGTTGACAACAAGCCGGAAAATTGGTTCTGGGCGAAGCCGATTGTTTATAATAATACTATCTATGCCGCAAATCTTGATGGGAAGGTTTATATCTTGAATGCGGAAACTGGTGATGAGGTGGTGGACGCCATTGACCTTGGCAGCCCGGTTTCCTCGTGGCCAGTTTTAGTTGATAGTTCAATTATTATCGCTTCTGAGGCGGGCATGATATACACGCTGGATACCAGTAATAATCAGAGCAAGCCGCTGGCTGATTTAGAAGAACAGGTCTATGCCCCTCTTTCTGTCAGTGACGGGGTTATTTATGTTCACACTCAGGAACGGAACCTTCAGGCATTGAATGCACAGAGCGGGGTGACGCTGTGGAGCCTGCCATTAAATAGTTAGTGAGGTAGATTTCGTTGGACATAGGGGCAATCTGGGATTTAATTATTCTACAACCGGTAATAAACGGCTTAATTGTGCTGACTCACAATCTGTTAAGCAACTTCGGGCTGGCTATTATTGCACTAACTATTATTGTTAATGTCGTAATGTATCCCCTTACCTTAAAGCAGCTTAAGGCTACCAAGGCCATGCAATCACTTCAGCCCAAGCTTGCTGAGCTTCAGAAGAAGCATGCTAAGGATAAGGCTAAGCTGGGGCAAGAGCAGATGAAGCTGTATAAGGAGTCCGGGGTAGGTCCGACCGGTTGCCTGCTGCCCATGTTAATCCAGATGCCCATCTGGATATCTCTCTATCAGTCAATCATACGGCTGTTAGCGGTAACCCCGGAGGATTTCTTGGGTCTGGCTCAGTATCTTTATTCCTGGCCGATAGTGTATTCTGTGCTGCCCTTGGGGAAGAGTTTCCTATGGGGTTTGGTGAACTTGGCCGAGCCTAATGTGGTTCTGGCAATTCTGGTTGGGGGCTCAATGTGGCTAAGCCAGAAGATGACAATGCCTGTCTCGGCTGACCCAAAGCAGGCGATGCAGAGCCGGATGATGCTGTGGATGCTGCCACTGATGTTTGGTTTTTTTGCTTTATCATTTCCCAGTGGTCTAGCTCTCTACTGGTTGACTTCAACTGTTATCAGAGTCGTTATGCAATATTATGCTAGTGGGTGGGGAGCGCTGGCTCCGTCAACAGCTAGGCGGCGGCCAGTAGGTAAAGATAAGAATTATATGAAACGCATCACCCAGGTAGAGCAAGCCCCGACAGAGGAACCTGTTGAGGCTGATATTGTTATTCCGAGTTCTACAGAGGAAGCAGGTGTAGATTATGAAGGAAGTGGAGATAAGCGCCAAGAGCGTAGAGGTGGCTATCCACCAAGCCTTAGAACAATTAGGCATCAGCCGAGACGAGGTAGAGGTCACCGTCCTAAGCGAAGGTAAGGCTGGCATCCTGGGGATGGGTGCTGAGGAAGCCCGGATTAGAGTGAGACCTTTGGTGCCTATGCTTGAGGAAGAGAGCGATATAGTTCAGACAGCTAAGAGTGCCTTAGAGACGCTGCTTAGTAAGATGGGGATAGTGGCCTCGGTTACACCCGGTGCCCAACCCCTGGCCACGGGAGACACCGAGACCACTGCGCCTATTACTTTTGATATAAAGGGTGATGACCTGGGGATTTTGATTGGGCGGCGAGGACAGACGCTTTCCTGCTTACAGTATATGGTCAGGCTCATTATGGCTCGCCAGAGAAATGTCTGGCTACCTATATCTATTGATGTTGAGGGGTATAAGCAGCGTCGCTATGAAACATTGCAGGCTCTAGCTTTGCGTATAGCGGAACAGGTGAAGGTTAGGGGGGTGTCATTTACACTAGAGCCTATGTCAGCTTATGAACGGCGTATCATCCACCTTACCTTAACTGACAATTCTGATGTTACCACGCAGAGCATTGGTGAGGGTGAGGCTCGTAAGGTAGTCATCCTACCCAAAGAAAAGTAGCCTATCAGACTTCAGAGTAACCTCAGAATTAAATTAGTTTATTTTGGGGGATGCATCTCGTCCCTGAAGGACGGGATGTTTCTATAGAAGGGTTTTTAGTTATGTTCCAGCCGGTGAGCAGTAAGGTAAATCTACCACAGATGGAGGAGAACATACTCCGCTTATGGCGAGACAACAATGTCTTTGAGCGGAGTGTGGAAGCTCGCCGGGACGCCCCTCGTTTCGTATTATATGAGGGACCACCCACCGTTAACGGCAGCCCGGGTATACATCATGTGCTGGCTCGTGTATTTAAGGATGTTATCCCTCGCTATAAGGCAATGAAGGGCTATTACACACCACGCCAGGCAGGTTGGGACACGCATGGATTGCCCATAGAGTTAGCGGTGGAAAAGGAGCTAGGCTTCTCCAGCAAGGCGCAAATTGAGGAATATGGTGTTGACCGTTTCAATGCCCGCTGTCGGCAGAGCGTCTTTGGTTACCTCAAAGAATGGGAAGCACTGACCGAGCGTATCGCCTTCTGGGTTGACCTGAAACATCCCTATATCACTATGGACAATAATTACATTGAAACCGGCTGGTGGGCAATAAAGCAGATGTGGGATAGGGGCTTGGTGTATCAGGGCTATAGGGTTACCCCTCATTGTCCCCGCTGCGGCACCTCTCTCAGCTCCCATGAGGTAGCCCTGGGCTATCAGGATGATGTTATCGACCCTTCAGTTTATATAAAGTTTAAGGCTGTGGAAGACCAGCGAGGTGTCCTTCCCATAGATAAGCCTGTCTATCTACTGGCCTGGACGACTACTCCGTGGACTTTACCGGGCAATACTGCCCTAGCCATAGCCGCCGACGCTGAATATGCTGTAGTGGAAGTAGATAACGAATATCTCATTCTGGCTGATACTTTGCGTGAGCGGGTGGGACTAGGCGATAATCCTGTGGTTGCTAAGGTCAAGGGTAGTGATTTGGTAGAACTCAAATATGAGCCCCTGTTTAATCCTCATGAGTATGGAGTGGAGCTTCGGCGGTTTAAGTTCATGTTTGATGAGACTCATAACAAGATTATGGGTTCAGAACGCATAGAGCAGCAGCCAGAGGAAAAGCTTAGCTACTGGGTAATTGATACCGATTTTGTGTCTATGGAGGAGGGGACGGGGATAGTGCATGTCGCCCCGGCTTATGGTGAGGTTGACTTTGAAGCTGGGCAGAATAATGAGCTGCATTTTGTCCATCCGGTAGACTTGCGGGGTAAAATCACCGGAAATTATCCCTTTTCGAGCAAATTTGTCAAAGATGCTGACCCTCTAGTACTTAAAGAACTGGAGAAAAAGAATCTTCTCTTCCGCAGTGAGACGATTCGCCATACCTACCCCTTCTGCTGGCGTTGTGAGACGCCTCTCCTCTACTACGCTAAGCAGACCTGGTATATCCGGACAACCGCGGTAAAAGAAAGCCTTATTCAAGGCAACGAGGCGATAAACTGGTATCCCGAGCACATTAAGTTTGGTCGTTTTGGTGACTGGCTGGAGAATAATGTGGACTGGGCTTTTTCCCGGGAGAGATATTGGGGGACGCCACTCAATATATGGCAATGTGAGTCTTGCGGCAAATATGAGTGCATCGGCAGTGTGGAGGAACTGAAGGGAAAAGCTGGTTTTACCGGTTTAAAAGAGCCGTTAGATTTGCATCGTCCCTTTGTTGACCAGATGACCTTTGATTGCCCCCAGTGTGGGGCAAAGATGCGGCGGGTGCCCGAGGTAATTGACTGCTGGTTTGATTCCGGAGCGATGCCAATAGCTCAATGGCACTACCCGTTTGAGAATGAGAGCTTATTTGAGGACGGGCGTTTTCCGGCCGACTATATCTGTGAGGCGGTTGACCAGACCCGTGGCTGGTTTTACAGTTTGCATGCTATTTCTACCCTTTTGTTTGACCGTCCCTGTTTTGAGAATGTTATCTGTCTGGGACATATCCTTGATGCCAAAGGGGAGAAGATGAGCAAGGCTAAGGGGAATGTAGTTGAGCCATGGATAGTGATTAATAAATACGGGGCTGATGCCCTACGCTGGTATTGTTTTACTGCCTCGCCACCGGGTAATGTACGGCGTTTTTCAGAGAAATTGGTGGCTGAGGTAGCCCGCCGCTTCTTATTGACGCTGTGGAATGTTTACTCCTTTTTTGTCACCTATGCTAATATAGACCACTTCACCCCGGGCTCGAAGGGAGTTCCACTATATCAGTCAGGGCTTGATAAGTGGATTATCTCTGAGCTTAATCAGCTTATTGCTGATGTGGATACCGCGCTGGATGGTTATAACCCAATGGAGGCAGGGCGAAAAATAGAAGGCTTTGTTGATGATTTATCCAACTGGTATGTGCGACGGAGTCGGCGACGGTTCTGGAAGAGTGAAAATGACGCCGATAAGCTGTCGGCATATACTACCCTTTATCAGTGCCTGGTTACGCTTTCCAAGCTGCTGGCGCCTCTGGCTCCATTCCTGGCTGAGGAACTGTATCAGAACCTGGTCGGCTCAGCGTTTCCTGAGGCACCGGATAGTGTACACCTGGCTGATTTTCCCGTGGCTGATAAATCCCAAATTGATAAACAGTTGGCGGCTGATACCCAATTAGCTATGAAAATATCAAGTCTGGGTCGGGCAGCGCGCAGCCAGGCCGGTGTAAAAGTGCGCCAGCCTCTGGCGCATGTTTTGGTTAGTGTGGCTAGTAACAACGAAGAGCAAAGCTTAGAGCGTTTAAAGCCACAGATTCTGGAAGAGCTGAATGTGAAAGATTTAAAATTTGATAACCCGATAGAAGTAGTAAAACTGGATGGGCATGGTTATGTAGTTAGTGGATTAGAACTCGATAAGAAGAAAGGTATAAAAGCTCCTACGAGTGGCGGTGTTTATTATGTAGCTGTCCCAACCGACATTTCTCCCGAGCTAGCGGCGGAGGGAATGGCGCGGGAAGTGGTGCATCGGTTGCAGATAATGCGCCGCTCGGCTGGGTTTGATATTGCCGACTATATTGATACCTATTATCAGGGGGACGCCTATATCGGGCAAGTAATGGCGGATTTCGCCGACTATATTAAACAGGAAACGCTATCCCGACAGCTTATTGAAGGAGTCCCTGAACCGGGCGCTTATGCCGAAAGTTATAGATTAGGTGACTATGAGATATTACTGGGAGTGAAGAGATTAGGCTGACCTAGCGGGGTAGCGTTTCATCCAGTAGGACATCAGTAGTATTCTTAGTATCACCTCTCCAGAAGGTTATCTTTACTTCTTGCCCAATTTGACTGGAGTGGATGGCTTGTATCAGGTCCTGCGCCGTGGCTATCTCTTCATCATCTAGGCCAACAATAATATCACCCGGCTCAATACCGGCTTTATCGGCCGGGCTGCCCGAGATCACTTCAGTAATAAAAGCTCCCTTGTCTACTGCCAGGTCATAACGGGATACTACCGATTGGTCTACGCTGCGAAGCACTACCCCTAGCCAGGGGCGAATAACATGGCCAACCTTGATTAGTTTTTCAATAATTGATTTGGAGGTATTGCTGCTTATGGCATAGCCCAAACCCTCAACACCAATGGTAGCAATCTTGACACTGGTAATGCCGATTACCTCTCCGGCCATATTCACCAGTGGACCACCGCTGTTACCAGGATTAATGGCGGCACTGGTTTCAATAAGGTCATATAGTGTTTGTCCCGAGGATACCATAATGGAAACCCCCAGACGGCTGATTATACCCTCTTTGGCACTTATACCCAGCCCCAGTGGATTACCAATAGCCACTACCCAATCGCCAACCCTCAATTGAGATGAGTCACCTATCTTAGCCGCCGGTAGGTCCTGGGCATTAATCTTAACTATTGCCAGGTCACTAAGAGGGTCAGTTCGTATTGTTTCGACGGAAAAAATTCTGCCATCGGTCATGGTTACGGTAACGCTTTCAGCTCCTTCGACTACATGGTTATTGGTCACGATAATCCCATTTTCATCTATTATCCACCCCGAACCAGCCCCCTGCTGGGTACTTGGTCGGTTGAAAACGTCATAGGTTACAACCTCAGTGTTAATAGCTACTACTGAAGGCTTAACTAGAGCCACTACATCGGCAATACTGGGTAGTAGCGGAGCATTATTCTCTGCGGTTGGTAGTGTCCAGTCAGGGTTGATTGGGGTGGTGATGGGAGGGG
>SDBT01000068.1_pt1 | contig 124683 bp, 101 predicted proteins | sample 2277101 | NCBI WGS metagenome assembly SDBT01 (sample SAMN10404973, study PRJNA504765) | marine sediment metagenome | isolation source: marine sediment core GS10_PC15, 103 cmbsf | place: Arctic Ocean: Southern Knipovich Ridge | collected 2010
ACTACATCTGGGACCTGATCCTGGCGAACCCGGAAGAGATCACGCGTGAGTTCGAGGCCCGCGGGCAGCACGGCATCGACGGGACGATCGAGCAGTCCTCCACCATCCGCGGCGACAGCCGCAGCGTGTACGTCGGGCCTGGCACCAAGGTCCATCCGATGGTCGTCATCGACACCAAGCACGGGCCGGTCTATCTCGACGAGAACGTGGAGGTCCAGCCCTTCACGCGGATCGAAGGGCCCTGCTACGTCGGGCCCGGCACGACGCTGCTGGGCGCCAACTGCCGCGAGGGCAACTCGATCGGCCCGGTCTGCCGCATCGGCGGCGAGGTGGAGGAGTCCATCATCCAGGGCTACACCAACAAGGCCCACGACGGCTTCCTCGGCCACGCTTACGTCGGCGAGTGGGTCAACCTCGGCGCGCTGACAACCAACAGCGACCTGAAGAACGACTACTCCACGGTCTCGGTGATCATGGACGGCAAGAAGAGCATCGACACCGGCTCGATCAAGGTCGGCTCGTTGATCGGCGACCACACCAAGACTTCCGTCGGCACGCTGCTGAACACGGGGTCTTACGTCGGCGCGATGGGGATTATCATGGCCACCGGCAAGCCGCTGCAGAAGTTCATCCCATCGTTCGCGTGGCTTATCGACGGGGTCGTGACGAAGGGATTCGGCAGGAAGACGCTCTACGAGACAGCCGCCACGGCGATGGGCCGGCGCGGCCAGGCATGGACCGACGCCCAGGAGGCGATGTGGAACGCCGTTTTCGAGATGACGGCCGACGTCCGCGACCCGGCGATCAAGAAGGGCCGAAGGGCCATGATGCGGAAATAGGGCGAGAATCAGCAGCAAGGGAGACCAGGACAGATGGCAACAGTCGAAGAGCGTGTCAAGCAGGTGACGGCCCGCGTATTGAACCTGGATGTGGGAGACGTCAAGGCCGGCGACGGCTTCGCCACCGACCTCGGCGCCGAGAGCGTGCAGTCGATCGAGCTGGTCGCGATGTTCGAAGAGGAATTCGGCATCGAGATGGAGGAAGACGCCGCCCTGGCCGTTCAGACGGTCAGTGAGGCCGTCACGTTCATCACCGACATCTGCCGCGAGCAAGGCATCGACGTGGAGGCCGGGCCGTGACCAAATCAGCCGCCGATGAACGCAAGGCCCACCCGCTGGTTGACACCACCGAGCCGAATCTTGTGGAGGATGTCTACTGCTATGACCTGCCGCCACTGATTCAGTTTGAAGGTCCCGTGGTCGAGACCATCGACGGCAAGGAAGTGGTGTTCGACTTCGCAGCCGTCAAGGACCGCCCGATCCTGATCAGCGACACCACGTTCCGGGACGGTCAGCAGGCCCGCCCGCCTTACACGATCGATCAGATGGTGAAGATCTACGATTTTCTCGGCCGTCTCAGTGGGCCCAACGGCGTGATCCGCCAGACCGAGTTCTTCCTCTACACGAAGAACGACCGCGAGACGCTCGACCGCTGCCGATCGTTGGGGCATCAGTACCCCGAGTGCACCGGCTGGATACGCGCGGTCAAGGGCGACTTCCGCCTGGTCAAGGAGGCTCAACTGGCCGAAACCGGCATGCTGACCAGCTCCTCGGACTATCACATCTTCAACAAGCTGAAGTTCAAGAGCCGGCGCGAGTGCATGGACAGCTACTGCGAGGTGGTGGCGGCCGCCTTCGAGGCGGGTGTCCGCCCGCGATGCCACCTGGAGGACCTCACCCGCGCCGACATCGACGGCTTCGTCCTGCCCTTCGTCGATCGCCTGATGGAGATGAGCCGGGAGGTGCCCGAGGAACTGTCCGTCAAGCTCCGCCTGTGCGACACGATGGGCTTCGGCATAAGCTATCCCGGTGCGAGGCTGCCGCGCAGCATCCCCAAGCTCATCTACAAGCTCAACCGCGAGTGCGGCGTGCCGGCGAGCCGCCTGGAATGGCACGGCCACAACGATTTCCACAAGGTCCACACCAACGCCGCCACCGCCTGGCTCTACGGCTGCGACGTAGCCAACACCACCGTGTTCGGCTTCGGCGAGCGGACCGGCAACCCGCCGCTGGAAGGCGCGATCTTCGAGTACATCGCCCTGAAGGGCGACCTGTGCGGCATCGACACGACCGTGATCACCGAACTGGCCGAATACATGCAATCGATCGGCCTGCCGATTCCGGACAACTACCCTTTCGTCGGACGGGCGTTCAACACCACGCGGGCGGGCATCCACGCCGGTGGGCTGAGGCGCGACGAACGCATCTACAACATTTTCGATACCACGAAACTGCTGAATCGGCCCCCGCGCGTCGCGATCACCGACAAGAGCGGCACCGACGGCGTGGCACTCTGGGTCAACGAGTATCTCGGCTTGAAGGGCGACCAGCGAATCAGCAAGATCAAGATCCACAAGGTCGCCCGCTGGGTCATCGACCAGTACGAGAAGGAAGGGCGCCTGACGGCCATCAGCGATCAGGAGATGGAGCAGAAAACCCGCGAGCTGCTTCCGCAATACTGCAACAAATAGCCCCCCCACGGGGGACTTTTCATTGACGCGGGCGCGCCCACCGGCGAAAAAAGCAAATCCAGATGAGAAGCATCTGTCTTATTCCGTTCTGCGCGCTGGCCGGAGCGGCTGTCTTGTGCGCGGGGCAGGTCGCGACCAGGCCGGCGGCTGTCGGCGCGGTGAGCATTACCCGCACCGACAAGCACGACCGCATCCTGCTGCAAGACGGCAAGGTGCTGACCGGCACGATTGAAAACAAGAAGTTCACCGTCGCGGCGTTCTTCGGCAATATCGATATTTCCGCCAAGCGCGTAGTGGGCATCGCGCGTGGTGCGGACAAGGACCGCAGCCTGCGCGTCGTACTGACAGATGGGCAGGTGGTGGCTGGGGCGCTGACGCCAAAGACCGTGCAGTTCAAATCGGCCGGCGGCCGGTCCAGGGAAGTCGACCTGGCTGACATTGTCCAGTGCGGCTACCGCATCTCCAAGGACAAGCCCGCCGTGGCGGCGCCGTCCTCGCCGGCCGTACTGCTGGAAACCGGCGACCTGCTGGCCTGGACCCACGCAGGCGAGAAACTTCAACTGATGACGCTGCACGGGCAGGTGAACCTGCCGACCGCGAGCCTGTTGAGAGTCGAGCGAAGCGACGGCAAGGCTGCGGCCCACCGGGCAGTGTTCGCGAACGGCTCGATCCTCTCCGGCGTGCTCATCCCCGAAACGCTCAGCCTGAAGCTCAAGCTTGGCCCGCGGGTGAAGATCGCTCGCGAGAGAATCCGGCGAATTGTCACGCCGACCCGGCCGGCGACGCCGGCGGGGGCCTCAACCGTCGTAATGCGCAACGGCGACCGCCTGCTCGGGCGCCTGACGGACCGCGCACTGGCTATCCGCACCGAGAAGGGCGAAGGAAAACTTCCTGTGGCCAACATCCTGACGATGAAAAGCGAGGCGGGCAAGGCAGGCGTGTTCACGGTGAAGACCTGGGACGGGTCGACCGTCAGCGGCCGGCTACTGGAGCGCGCCGTGACGGTTGAGCTTGTTCCGGGCGGCCCCACGGTCAAGGCCGTCGTCGCCCAGATCGCCTCGATCGACCGCACGGACGCCTCACCGACTGCGGACATGCGGAAAAAGGTGGAAACGCTCATCGCCCAACTCGGGGCCGAGTCGTACAAGGACCGGGAGGCGGCGATGAAGGCGCTAATCAAGATAGGCCCGATGATTATGCCCTTCCTGAAAAGGCGCATGAACAATCCCGACCCGGAGATCCGGACGCGAATCCAACTGATCCTGGAAAAGCTGGGCGTGAACGTGGAATGACGGTGTGCGGGCGCCCGCGAACGGCTCGGTTGATTGGTACGGGACTCAGCGGACCCGCAACTGTACAATCAGCAGCAGACAAGGAGATGAGTGCATCATGCCCCGATTACCGATGATTTTGTTCTGCGCCGCCGCCGTGTCTCTGTTGTTGCAAGCGACGGTGCTACACGCGGGCGACTGGCCGCAGTGGGGCGGGCGCGGCGACAAGAACATGGTCTCCGATGAGAAGAACCTGCCCGCTTCCTTCGATCCCGGCAAGAAGAAGGACCAGAGCTGGGAAGTGGACATGTCCACCACCACCAACGTGAAGTGGGCCGTCAAGCTGGGCTCGCTGACCTACGGCAACCCCGTGATAGCCGGGGGAAGGATTTTCGTCGGGACGAACGACGCATCGCTGAAGGACCCCCGCTTCAAGAAGACCCGCGGCGGCGTGGTGCTCTGCCTGGACGAGGCCACCGGCAAACGCATCTGGCAGCTGCCCGTGCCCAGATTCCGCACCGACGACAAGCAGTTCAACTACGACGACCTGAACCTGGGCATCTGCGCCTCGGTGACGGTGGACGGAGACCGGGCGTACGTGCTGACCAGCCGCGGCGAGGTGCTCTGCCTGGACGTGCACGGCCAGGCGAATGGCAACGACGGGCCCTTCAAGGATGAGGGCCAGTACATGGCCGACAAGGGCAAAGAGCCCGTCAAGCTCAACAAGACCGACCCGGACATCATCTGGATGTTCGACATGATCCACGATTTACCGGTCCACCCACAGGATGCATCGAGCGGCGCGCTGGTGATACACGACGGCCTGGTCTACGCGCCCACCAGCAACGGAGTGGACCGCTCTCACAAGAAAGTTGCCTACCCCGACGCGCCCAGCCTGATCGCGCTGGATAAGCTCACCGGTCAGCTTGTGGCCAAGGACGACGAGAAGATCGGGCGGGTCCTCTTTCACGGGCAGTGGTCCTCGCCGACGCTGGGAAAGGTGGGCGACAAGACGCTGATCATCTACGGCGCCGGCGACGGCGTGTGCTATGCCTTCGAACCGGCCAAGCGGCAGACCAAGGACCAGAAGGTCGCCATCCTCAAGAAGGTCTGGCAGTTCGATTGCAACCCGCACGAGTACAAGTTCCGCGAGGACGGCAAGCCGATCCGCTACAAAATGAAGCACCGCTCTCACGGCCAGAAGGCCGTCGGCGATGGGCCCAGCGAAATCATCGCCACGCCGGTGTTCCACAAGAACCGCGTGTACGTGACCGTCGGGCAGGACCCCCGCCACGGCACCGGTAAAGGGGCGCTTACCTGCTTCGACGCCACCAAGACCGGCGACATCACCAAGACCGGCAAGATCTGGACCAGCAAGCTGGTGGATCGCAGCCTGTCCACCGTCTCGATCGCCCGCGGCCTGCTATACGTAGCCGACTACACCGGCCAACTGCACTGCCTCGACGCCGAGACCGGCAAACGATACTGGGTCCACGAGACCCGTGCGCCCGTGTGGAGCTCGACCCTGGTGGCCGACGGGAAGGTGTATCTCGGCACGTATATGTCTGAGCTCTGGGTGCTGAGGGCAGGCAAGGAAAAGAAGCTGCTCGAGAAGATCCGCCTGCCCGACAAGATGGCCAACACGCCGGTGGTCGCGAACGGCGTCCTCTACGTGGCGACGGACAGATACCTCTACGCCGTGGCGGCGCCGCGATAATAATCCCCGCGGATAGTCATCCGGGCCGCCCTTCTGTACAATTCTGTCCGTCATGGACGTGCTGCTATCCAGGGGGTCTCTGCCCCACCGGCAATTGCACCGCCTTCCGCTGGTAACCGCCGCCTTGGCCCTTGCCTGCGGAATAGCGGCGGGGAGGCACGCGCCGATGTCTACCGGCTTCTGGGCCGTGCTCGGCCTGGCGGGCCTGGTGAGCGCCGCGATAACCTTTCGCCGGCCGCGACTGCATCTTGCCACCGCCGCAGCCGTCGCCGCCATGATCCTTGCCACAGGCGCAGCCCATGTACGCATCTGGTACTTCAGCGTGCCGGCGGATCACATCGTCGCGTACACCGGCGAATCGGCGAATCTGGCTACGTTGCGCGGGCGCGTGGTTACCTTCCCGCAGATCTATCAGGACCCGGTCAAGCCGGGCGAGGGCTACAGCCGCGGGCCGAGCACCAGGTCCATTGTCCGCGCGGAGAGCATTGCCGTCAGCCGCAACGGCCGCCGTGAGTGGCAGTCGGTAACGGGCCTGGTGCGTGTGACCGTCCACCAGGCCGACCGCCGGCTGACCGCCGGACAGAGGGTCGAACTGGTGGGGCGGCTGGGGCGATTTCGCCCACCGGACAACCCCGGCCAATTCGATTTTGCCGCCGCGGCGCGAAATCACGGTACGCTGGTGTGGATGGGCGTGCCGGGCGTGGACGGGGTAACCCTTCTGACCGGGCGCCTGCCCTGGTATGCGCGGCTTGCGTGGCGCATCAGGGCCGCGGGCAGGCAGCACCTGCTGGCCTGCGGAGACGGCCAGAGCGGGCACCTGCTGAACGCCCTGGTAACCGGCGAGCGTCATCCCGCGCTTCGCAGTCTCAACCGCACCATGGTGCGTGTAGGCATCGCTCACTTCATGAGCATATCCGGCCTGCACCTGGGTGTGTTTCTCGGCTTCGTGTACTTTCTGTGCCGGCTTATCGCCCTTGGTCCCCGCAGGTCGGCCGTAGTGGTGCTGGTGGTTCTGGGCGCGTACATGGTGCTCGCGGAACCGCGTGCGCCGCTGCTGCGGTCGGCGCTGATGGCTACGGCGCTGTGCGTGGCAACGATCAGCCGGCGCCGCTACACGGCCCTTAACGCCCTTGCCGCGGCGGCTATCTGCCTGCTTGTCGTCGATCCGCTGCAACTGTTCGCGCCGGGCTTCCAGCTCAGCTTTGCGATCGTAGGTGGCCTGATGCTTCTCCTGCGGCCAATGCGGAACTTTCTGTTCGGCCGGTGGCTGGGCAGGCGCGGGCTGATGGTCTTTCGGGGCCCGGATCGGCTGCGGCGGTGGTTGTATTACAGGGCGGCTAACTTCTTCATTGATGCCGTGACTATCTGCCTGACGGCGTACATCGTCTCGGCGCCGCTGGTGGCGTATCACTTCGGGCGCTTCTGCCCGTATGCCGCCGTCGCGAGCCTGCTGCTGCTTCCGCTCGTGCTGGCGGTCCTGATCCCGGGTTACATATCGATGGCCCTGGCCTGGCCGATGCCCAATCTGTCGCACGCAATCGGCCGCCTTGCCGCATCCGCCGCCGATACCATGACCGAGGCCGTCGGCTGGATGGGAGACCTCCCGGGGGCCGGCTTTGAACTCAGGCCCGTCGGGGTACTGTGGGTGCTGACGTGCTATGGCGCCATCCTGCTGGTGCTGGCCTGGAGGCGACTGCCCCGTGGCAGGGTCTGGGCCGTGGGGGCGATACTGCTGGTGGCGATCGCTACGGTCTACACCCAGCGTGCCGCTGCGGCGCCTGGAGCGGCCGAGCTGCATCTGCTGGCCGTAGGCGAGGGACAGTGCGCCATCCTTCGGACACCCACGGGGCGAACGTACATCCTGGACGCCGGCACGCGCAGCGGCTTCGACGCTTACCAGCAGGTGATGAAACCTTTCTTCCGCGCCCGCCGCCTGCCTGCTCCGCGGGCCGCAATAATCTCACACCCCAACACCGACCACTTCAACGCCCTGCTGGGCATGCTGCGGGAACGCGGGCTGGACAAAGCGTACCTGAGCGACTACTTCGGCAAGGACCTCGCCGGGCGCGATGCGCAAGCGGCTGACAGAGAGCTTCTGGGCCTGCTGGAGGAACGAAAGGCCGAGATCATCCGCATCCCCCGCGAGACTGCGACGATCAATCTGGACGACCGGACAAAGCTGGAGGTCCTCTGGCCCGGGCCTGAGGAGGACAAGAATCTCAGCGTGAACGACAGCTCGCTGGTCCTGCGCATTACCTGCGACGACCGCAGCGTCCTGCTTACCGGCGACATCGGGCAGGTACCGCAGTCAGCCCTGATCGGGCGCGGTGATGCAATCCGCGCGGATGTGCTTGTCATGCCGCACCACGGCAGCTGGGAGCGGGCGCTGCCTGCCTTTGTAAGCACGGTCGGGGCGAAAGTGGTCCTCGTCAGCGGCAGCGGCTACGCCGGCCGGTCGGAAGCGGCCGACTCCGCCCGTGCCGCTTTCTACGATACGCTGAGGCGGAAATACAGATACTACGCTACCGGTCGCAACGGCTGGATCTGCCTCCGCTTCGGCGCAGGCGGTGTCCACGTGGAGACAATGCGATAGGGCGCCCCGTCAGCCAGGAGGTCGTTGGCCGGGCAGGATCAAGGAAATTGGCCTGCGCATTTCGCGCCGGGCAGCGGTACCATATTGGCACGGGAGGCGGCTGTTGGAAACCCAGGATGAGATTCAGGCGAGTGTTCCCCCTGCGGCGGGTGGTCTCGCCGCGCGGCGGCACCTGTACCTGCGCGGGGCGGTTGTTGCCCTGGCGTGCTGGATCGTGATGATAGTCGCCGGCCTCAACCTGCCCAAGCGGTTGAACGTGCCTGCATGTTCTTTCCTGGCTACTACGCGCTATCCCTGTCCAAGTTGCGGCATGACCAGGGGCATGGTCGCCATGGCAAGGGGGCGCATCGCCGCCGCAGCGCACCTTCAACCGTTCAGCGTCTTGCTCTTCTCAGCCATTGTCGCCGTGGCCGTATTTGCCACGGGCGAGGCCCTGACCGGAAGGGATCTGCTGCCTAAGCTCCGCCTAAGCATCTGGTGGATCTGGATCGGCCTGGCCGGGATGCTCGCCGGCTGGGCGTGGGTGCTTGTGACTGGACTGCAAGCGGGCACACTGCCGATACATTAGACATGGCCTGGCTTGCAGGCTGAACGTCGCAGAGCACCGACAATGAACAGGAACACTCCGACCATAGCCCTTGCTGCGGCCTTGAGCATTGCCGTAGCTACCGCCGGATGCAACCACGCAGCCTATTGGATGCGCGCCTTCGCCCCGCCGGCGCCAACGAAAACGGTGGCGGCCGAATGCGACCAGCTGACCGGCAAGAGGGTGGCAATTGTCATCTTCGCCGACGAGTCCGTGCAATACGAGTACCCGACGGCAAGAGTTGAGCTTACCGCCGCCCTGGGGGAGGAATTAAAGAAGCATATCAAGGATGTGACGGTCGTCGACTGGCGGCGCATCATCAAGTATCAGGACTCCAATACTGACTGGGGCTCGATGGACAAGGCCGAGCTCGCAAAGCTGTTCAACGCAGACTTTGTATTGTACATCTCACTGGTCGAGTTCACCTTGCTGGAGCCCGGCAGCTTGAATCTGTATCGCGGCAGGATCACCTCGGATGTAGGCCTGCATCAGAGCTCTGCCCAGGGGCGCCCCGGCTGCATCTGGCGGGAGGACAGTATTCGGGTGGTCTGCCCTGAGAAAGGCCACGCCCAGCTTCTCGAAACCAGCAGGCAAGTCCAGGAACTGTCCTACAACACAGTGAAGGCTTTCGCCACTGGACTGGCCAAGAGGTTCTACAAGCACGAGGTGACCAAGGAATCATGAGATACTTTCGTGGACATACAGTTGTGCTGCTCGCTGCGGTCGTATTTGCGATTACACTTGCCGGGTGCGGGCTCGGTCCGTGGCTTGCCTATCAGATGAGTCCTCCCAAGAAGGTAGCGGCGGAGTACGAACCGCCCGAGGGCAAGACGATCCTGGTGTTCCCTGATGACATGCTCAACCCGGTGAACTACGAGCCGGTAAAACAGATCATGGCTGCGGAGATAAGCAAGCGGCTGATAAAGAACAAGGTCGCCGCGATGACCGTTCCGTATCAGCATCTGGTGGACCTGCAATCCAGAACGCCCAACTTCAGCAAGTTGGCCATCAGCGAGGTGGGCGAGAAGCTCGGCGCACACATCGTTCTGTACGTGCACATTGACAAGTTCTCACTGAAGGACAACGAGGCCAATCCGCTGTGGCACGGCCAGATGGAAACCACCGTCCGCATGGTGGATGTCAGGGCAAAAAGCGTCCAGGAAGCTCGCCTCTGGCCCAAGGACAGGCCCCGTGGCTGGCCCGTCAAACCGGTGGATATACCAACCAGCGAAACCGCAAGAACCTATGACATGAGGCTGGCTCGAACACTCGGCGAACGCATGGCCGAGAGAATCGCGAACCTTTTCTGCAAGCACGCTGCCGCTCAAAGGCCTTCCAGGTTTGCCAGTCAGGGGCAGCGCGCATATAATGTGGCCGGATAGGCTCCATCCGAGATGGGCCACAATACCAGAAAGGTCTCGACATGAACGACCGGCCAAATGAAAACAGCGCCCTGATTGATAAGGTCACCGAGGTTATCGATGAGGTGCGCCCCCTCCTTCAGGCCGACGGAGGCAATATCGAACTGGTCGGCGTAGCTGAGGACACCGGAGTGGTCTCGGTACGCCTGCAGGGCGCCTGCAAAGGCTGCCCCGGAGCAGCCATGACGCTCAAGATGGGCGTTGAACGGCTCCTGAAAGAAAAGGTACCCGGCATATCGGAGGTGGTGGCGGTGGAATGACCCCCCCCATAGGCCACAGATGCTCCGCCGCGTTGTTGCTGACTGCGGTGATATGTTTGTCTGTGTGGGGGGTTGGATGCAAGAGGCCCGGGGGCAGGAAGCCCCCCGCGACCCGCCCGACGAAGTCGAAGATTAAGCCCGCCCCGGCCCCGGTTTACGATGATGACTACACGGCCGCTCTCGGCGTGGCCAACATGTTCTGCCAGGCCTGGAAGACGCGAGACCTCTACGTAGGCCAGGCCCTGCTCAGCGCCGGCATGAAGGCGAAGTACACGCCCGAGCGCATCCGCCAGATGATTATGGGGCAGGCGAACCCGCGGCCCGCCGCGTATGAGATTTTCGCCGGCAGGCGCCTTGACGACGGGCGATTGGCGTTCAGCCTCCGCCTCTTTCACAGTTACGCCGGCAGGAATTACAACCGCATCGAGGCGCCCTTGAATCGGATCGTGATTGCCCGAGACGATGCGGGCCAGTGGAAAGTGGATGAATTTCCCGTTCCGTAATCCGATCTTATATATCTGGAGCTGGGATGCGCAGACGATTGAAATCGCCATCCGGCCGGGCAATAATTGCTACAGTGACACACGGTACGGACGCTGATTACTTGTGGGAGACCTTGCTATGAAGAAGCTCATCGCGATGGGTGTGATCCTGCCGGCCCTGCTGCTCGCCGTCGGCTGCGACAAGAAAGTCAAGCTGACCTTTCTCAACAGGAGCAGCGAAAGCCTCGATTTGAAAGTGATGCTCCCCGGCAAGGGCTCGGTGGACCTGGGAACCCTGGTGGCCAACGGCGGGATACTGAAGTATCAGGTCGAGGTCGACGAGGACGACCTGCCTGCAACGTGTTCCTGGAAGGCCGGCCATCACGAGGGGAAGCTGCAGATAGTCGAGGCCAGCCCCAAGGTCATCCTGATAGAGATCCGCCCGGGCGGCCCGGCCGACAAACGCGACGTGATCAAGAAGAAGACCACCATCGACATTGAGGATAAGCTCGTAGACGAGAAAGGCCCGGTGGTGGAATAACCCGCCGGCCGCCACGGGCCGCCGGCGCAGCGCCTCACACGTCCAGCTCAGCCGCGAGCAGGTCGTCGTACGTCTCGCGGCGGCGGATTGTGCGGACCTGTTCGCCGCTTACCAGCACTTCCGGGCAGCGGGGGCGGCTGTTGTACTGGCTGGCCATCACCAGGCCGTATGCACCGGCGGAAAACACCACCAGTAAATCGCCGCGCTGCATCGCCGGCAGCACGCGGCCCTTGGCCAGAAAATCCGACGTCTCGCATACCCCGCCGACGATGTCGACGGTCTGGCCGCCATCGGGGGCGAAGTCCAGCCGCCTCTGTGGAGCGGTCGCGCCGGCTGGCAGCTCAGCAGGGTAGACAAAATGCTCGGACCCGTAAAGGGCCGGGCGGATCAGGTCGGTCATGGCCGCATCCACGATCACGAACTTCCGGTCGCCGCCCTGCTTTACATACTGCACGCGCGTCAGCAGGATGCCGGCGTTGCATGCAATCTGGCGCCCCGGCTCGATTATTACGTCCAGACCGCTGCCGGCCAGCAGAGGAATGATTGCCCGGGCATAGTCCACCGCCAGTGGGCTGGTGCCCTCTTCGTAGTCGGCTGCATAGCCCCCGCCGATATCCAGAACCGTGATCTCAAAGCCCTCGCCGCGGAGCTTGTCGATCAGGGTCAGCGTCTTCTTGATGGCGGCAACGTAGGGCTCGGCTGTATAGATCGGCGAGCCGATGTGGATGTGGATTCCGTCGAGCCGCACGTGTTCATCTCGCCCGAAGGCGCCGAAGAACCGCTCGGCCCGCTCGATATCCACGCCGAACTTGGTTTCCCTTTTTCCCGTGGCGGTGTAGGTATGGGTCTTGGGGTCGTACACGTCGGGGTTCAGCCTGAGCGCGGCCCGGACGGTCTTTCCGGCGCGGGCGGCCAGCCGCGAGAGGTTCTCGAACTCGGCCTCGGATTCCACGTTGAATATTCCGACACCCGCGTCGACGGCCTCGGTGATCTCGCGGTCGGTCTTTCCGACGCCGGCGAAGACAACCTTCGCCATGTCGGCGCCGGCGGTGCGGGCGCGGACCAACTCCCCGCCGGAGACCACGTCAAATCCACTGCCCTCGCCCGCAAGAAGCTTCAGGATATGGACATTCGCCAGCGACTTTATCGAGAAACAGATGGTGGGCTTGAGCTTGGCGAACGCATCGGCCAGGGCGCGGTAGTGGTGCAGCAGCGTAGCCGTTGAGTAGAGATACAGGGGCGTGCCGGCCTGGACGGCGATATCGGCCACCGGCACCTCTTCGCAGAACAGCGACCCGTCGCGATATTCAAAATGGTCCATATGCCGCCTTTGGTTTTCCCGCCGCCGGCTCAAGGCCGAACGGCCCTTTGCAGTCGGGCTTCTCGGACCCTAGGACTCCATAAATTCCTTGACCGCCTCTGCGGCGCGCTGCTCGAGAAGCCTTCGCGCCTGGGCCATCGCCGCGCGGACGGTCACGCTGCCTACAACCAGCGGCCTGACCGACCTGAACACCTCGCGAGGGGCGTCCACCGCCGCTTGGCCCGGTATGCAGACCGTCGCCACGCCAAGATCATCGGCAATCGCCGCCACGGATACGGCAACCTTGCCCGCCAGGCTCTGGCCGTCCAGCTTGCCCTCGCCGGTGATGCAGATGTCGGCATCGTGCAGCCTCTTCTTCAGGTTCACAGCCTCGGCGACGACATCAAAACCGTCGCAGAGCTCCGCATCCGCAAAGGCAAGCAGCCCCGCGCCCAAGCCGCCGGCTGCGCCCGCCCCGGCAAGGCTTGCTACGTCCAGCCCCAGCTTGCTGTGGATCAGGGCTGCCAGGTGCGACAGGCCCGCCTCCAGTACGCCCACCATCTCCTCGGTGGCCCCCTTCTGCGGGGCATAAACGGCGACCGCTCCGTTCGGGCCCAGCAGCGGGTTGCGAACGTCGCACGCCACTCGTATCTGCGTTTCCTCCAGACGCGCATCCCGCGTGGAAATGTCAAAGTCGTCGATATCGATCAGGGCCCCGCCGCCCAGGCCGCAGATTGTCGGCTCGTCGCCGCTGCCGGTGAACCTTACTCCCATTGCCTGTGCGCAGCCGCACCCTCCGTCGGTGGTGCCCGATCCGCCCAGGCCCACAATGATCTGCCTGGCGCCTGAGTCAAGCGCTGCAATTATCAACTGACCCGTGCCGAAACTGGTCGCGCGAAGCGGGTCGCGCCGGTCCGGACCAACCAGCGCCAGCCCTGAGGCCGAGGCCATTTCTATGACCGCCACCGCTCCGCCCGGGGCCGGCTCTTCGCCGTCCGCACGCTGAAGCGCGGCAACCAGGCCAAGCTGGCCCGGCAGGGGCGCATCGGCCGACGCGGCAAGAAGAGCAAACCGCGCGCGAATGGGTGCCCCGAGGGGATCAAATACGTCGGCGGTCAGCACCTCTCCTCCGGCAGCCGCTACCATCGTATCCACGGTGCCCTCGCCCCCGTCGGCCATGGGGCACAGGTCCACCACAGCGTCCGGGCAGGCATCCAGCACGCCGGCCGCCAGAGCCGCCGCTACCTCGGAGGCCGGCAGCGACTCCTTGAACGAATCCGGTGCGATAACAACTTTCATGGTCCTACTTTCTTTCCAGTCGTGGCGGACTTGCCTGTTCGGCGGGGATTCGCGCCGGTGTTGGCCTTGCGCGATCGAATCGGCGCCCAGGCGCGAATGTACCCCCGCGCAATGCCGAGTTTTACATTCTCACCGGCCCCTACGTCCTCGAGAATTGTACCGAGACCGTCCATGTCTTTGACGTAAAGCCCGTCGACCTCAAAGAGAATGTCCTTCAATTTGAGGCCGAGCTTATCAGCCGGCGAGTCCTCTTCAATGCCCACGACCAGCAGCCCCCACTCCATCGGCAGGCGATGCTCCCTGGCAAGGGCAGGCGCAACGGGCCTCAGCGTTATGCCGAACAGCCTCTTGGCCAGGGCCTTGCCGTCGGGACGCGGCTTGGCCTGTACGGTCACGACGACGGGGATCTTTGCACCTCCTCGCATGACCGTGAGTCGGACCTTTGAGCCCGGTTTGGCCGCCAGCATGGCGCAGGCGTATTCGGGCATCTGGCTGACCGGCTTGCCGTAGATCTGGATAACGCGGTCGCCGACCTTGAGCTTTCCCTGGGCGGGGGTTTTGCTGCGGACCTCGGAGACGTGCAGGCCGGCGTCCTGGGCGCTGCGCTTGTGGACCACGCTGGCGCCGAAGATCACGCGGTTGATCCTTTCGAAGTCGAGCAGCTTGCCGAACTCGTTGTGAAGAGAGTCGACGGCGATGGCGAATCCTATGTTCTGGGCGTCGGGCCGGACGGCGGTATTGACCCCGATAAGCTCGCCGGCGATGTTGAGCAGGGGCCCGCCGCTGCTGCCGGGGTTGATCGGCGCATCCGTCTGGATAAGCCCGGTGTACTCGAGGTCCCCGCCGAAGCTCAGCGTGCGGTCCACCGCGCTGATCACGCCGGTGGTGAGCGTGTTGGCATAACCGAGAGGATTGCCGATGGCGATGACCGTCTCGCCGACCATCAGGTCGTCGCTGCGACCAAGCGGTAAATATGCAAACTTCTTCGTCTTCTTCGGCTCGATCTTAAGAACGGCCAGGTCGTGACGCGCATCGGTGCTGATGACCGTGGCGGCGTACTTGCTCTTGTTCGACAGCGTTACGGTTATCTTGTCCGCTCGCAGAACCACGTGGGCGTTGGTGACCAGATAACCATCCGGGTGAATGATGAACCCGCTGCCCAGGCTCTTGATCGGTACGCGGCGGGTCATCGGCCTGGGGAAAATGTCGTCGAATATATCGCCGCCGAACAGTCCCAGCCTTACCCGGATGATCTTGGTTGTCGATATGTTGACAACGGCCGGGCCCGCCTCGCGGTATGCGCGCACCACCGGCGTCACGCGGACGCTGCGGGGCGCGCCCGAGGCCACCGCCGGGATCAATACACACGCAACCATCACCGCCTGTAATCTTGCCATTCTCGGCTCTCTATAGTCCCAGGGTCTCAAGGTGCCTGTCAGGCTGGCTGCTGCCAATGTCCACAGTAAACGTAACTAACCGTCTCGCATGCAAGCAGAATCTTCTCCGGGTGGTCGTAACCACGGGCACCAGCGAAGACAAAACGGCCGCCTCGGCCCCTTATTGCCGGAATACGCATGCCATGGGCATTATATCGCAATCAAGGGCCTTTGTGGCGCGGTTGAAGGGTCCGGAGGCCGGCCCCGGCGGAAATGATTTTTGCCAATCGCCTTCAAAACTCCCCCCGGGCCTGCTAATATGCGTTCTTCAGGAGACTCTGCATCATGCCTTTGGTGGTAACAAGCAGTTTATGGTAAAGGATCACCAGACATTCGGCTTGGACGAGTTGGCAATATGCCTCAGTCACTATGACTTGGGGATCATAAAGAAGGTGAAGGCTTTTCCACGGGGTTCGAGGCGTTCTCCCAAGGTGGTGATCGACTCGGAGCGAGGCAGGTTTCTGTTCAAGCGTCGCGGTGCGGGCAGGGACGACGCGACGAAAGTAGCCTTCACCCACCAGATCCAGCTGTGGCTGGCGGCGGAGAACTTTCCCCTGCCCCACCTGGTCGGCACCCGCGGCGACAATAACTCAATGCTCGTCCAGGACGGTGCCATCTACGAAATGTTCGAGTTCATTAAGGGCGGGCCTTACGATGGATCCCTCGATGCCACGTTCCACGCCGGGCGGATTCTGGCCCTGTATCACAAGCTCCTGTGCGACTTCTCCAGTGACTACAAGCCTCCTACCGCCAGCTACCACAACGCGCCGGCGGTCGAGCAGGCCATCCGCAACACCGTGAAATTGCTGCCGCTCGAAGACCGCCCCGCCATAGAGGTGCTGACCCAAACGGTCGACTCCCTGGAGAACGCCTACAAGAGCTGCGCCGAAAAAGCCAACCAACACGGCCTGCGGGAGTGGCCCGGTCAGATAGTCCACGGCGACTGGCATCGCGGCAACATGCTGTTCCACGACAGGAAAGTCGTGGCGGTGATAGACTACGATTCCGCCCGGCGCCACCAGCGGATTATCGACTTGGCCAACGGCGCGCTTCAGTTTTCAATCATCCGCAAGGGAGAAGACGCCTCCGAGTGGCCCGACAACCTGGACACGACGCGATACAAGCGATTCATGCGAGGCTACGACTCTGTGAACGTGGTGTCCGTGGCCGAACTCAAGGCCATGCCGTACCTCATGTGCGAGGCGATGATAGCTGAGGCCGCCCTGCCTATTGGCACGACCGGCCTCATCGGGCACATGCGGGGGTTCCCCTTCCTTCAAATGGTCGATCGCAAGGTCAAGTGGGTACTGTCGTGCCTCGATGATCTGTACGAGGCGATCACGAAGTAGCCCCCAGCAGCCGGGCCTGTAGAGTTGCCTAATTCCCGGACTCTTCCGCCGGCTTGGTGGTGCGGGCATGTTTCGTTGTACTGCCGGCTTTGGTCAGTACCCCGTCAACCAGCTGCTGGTTCCATTCCCCCGCCCGGACGAAAGGCGCAACGTAGGCAGCTACGAAGCCGGCAGCGCTGCTGGTGAGATGTGCGCCGTGGTGGCCGGTCTTCGACATCTTCTCCCGCCAGCCGATCTGGAAGAGCCTTTCATAGCCGGCGGGCTTGCCACCCGCGGTGGGAACGTCGAACCCGGTATGGCCGGCTGACGAGGTGTGCTCGCGGTCCATGGTTCCGTGTATGGTCGTGCCCCACGCCAGGAAAAGGCGGTCCCGCTCGGAATAGAAATTGATGATGCCCCGCTCGAGGCTCGACAGCGCAAAGTCCAGAAGATAAGGCGGGGAAAGGGACGGGGCCAGCATGATGATGCCGCTTGCCTTTTCACCGCTGGGCATCGCCTCTGCCGCCCATGCGGCGATAGCCGCGCCGCCGCTGTGGCCTATCAGGACCACCGGACGGCCGGGGAAATCCGCCTGATAATCCGCCACCCGGCGGGCGAGCTTTGCGGCCACCCGACGATTCCGCTTCTCCGCGCGCTGGTTGTACGCCGGGCCCAGCCAACTCGTCCAATCGTAGATCTCGATCCCGTGGTCTATCCCGCTCTGATCGAGCCCTTTGGCGATGGCTACGGTCAGGGGACTTCGGCCCTCGACACCGGACAGCACGATGACCAGTCCGCGTCCGAGGCGATCGGCGCTCATGTAGGGCTGACGGCCTTGCTGGGTGCAGCCCGCAAGCAGCGCCACGACCAACATCCCGATTAACTTCGTCCGCATCGGTAGGATTATAGCAATGGTGCGGTCCAGGTAGAACATGCTAAGTGTCTTTGCGCCGGTCGCGGCTTGGCCGGGAGCTTCATGTCTTGCGATAATCGCCCCGGGCCACGAGGCAGGGCGCGGACATCGTCGATGTGGTTCAGGCCTGCTCTGAGCCGCGCCCGGTTACTCTTTCACTTCATACTCAGCGTCGATAACGTCCTCGTCGCCTTCGTCCGGCTTTGAGGCTTCGCCGCTGTCAGGCTGTTCGCCCTTGGGGACCGCCGCCTGCTGCCCGGCCGCGCCGCTCTGCTTGTACATCTCCTCGGCCATCTTGTGGGAGCTCTTCTCCAGGTTCTCGATGGCCCGCTTGATCGCCACGGCGTCGTCTTCCTTGAGTGCTTCCCTCAGGTTTGAGATAGCCGATTCGATGTTGCTGCGGTCCTCGGCGGAGGCCTTTTCGCCCTGCTCCTTCAGCATCTTCTCGAACTGATAGGCCATCTGGTCGCCCTGGTTCTTCAGGTCCACCAGTTCGCGGCGCTTGCTGTCCTCCTCGGCGTGGGTCTCGGCGTCCTTGCGCATTTGCTCGACCTGGGTCTTGTCGAGCCCGCTGGAGCCCGTGATCTCGATGGATTGCTGCTTGCCCGTGGCCTTGTCCTCGGCGTTGACGCTCAGGATGCCGTTGGCGTCGATGTTGAAGGCCACCTCGATCTGTGGTATGCCGCGCGGGGCCGGCGGAATGCCCGTGAGGTTGAACCGCCCGAGCGTGCGGTTATCGTTGGCGAACTCACGCTCGCCCTGAAGGACGTGGATCGTTACCTCCATCTGGCTGTCCGCCGCGGTGGAAAAGGTCTCCTTCTTCTCCGTTGGTATCGTCGTGTTCCGCTCGATCAGCCTGGTCATCACCCCGCCCAGCGTCTCCACGCCCAGGCTCAGCGGCGTCACGTCCAGAAGCACCATCTGCTCCTCGACCTCGCCGGCGAGGATCGCCCCCTGGATCGCCGCGCCGATCGCCACTACCTCGTCCGGGTTCACCGACTTGTTCGGCTCCTTGCCGAATATCTCCTTGGTAATGTTGCGAACACGCGGCATCCGCGTGGACCCGCCCACCAGCACTACCTCGTCTATGTCGGCGGCCGTCAGCTTCGCGTCCGACAAAGCCTGCTTGCTCGGACCCACCAGACGCTCGAAGATCGGCTCGCAAAGCTGCTCGAACTTTGCGCGGGTGATTGTCATGGTGAGGTGCTTGGGCCCCTCAGCCGTTGCGGTGATGAAGGGCAGGTTGATGTTTGCCTCCATGGCCGTTGACATTTCGCACTTGGCCTTTTCGGCGGCTTCCTTAAGGCGCTGAAGGGCCATCGCATCCTTTCGCAGGTCGATGCCCTCGTTCTTGCGGAACTCTTCGGCGATGTGGTTGATCAAGACCTCGTCGATGTCGTCGCCGCCGAGGTGCGTGTCGCCGTTGGTGCTGAGTACCTCGAATACGTTGTCGCCTATGTCCAGGATCGAGATGTCAAACGTCCCGCCGCCGAAGTCGAAGACAGCAACCTTTTCGGTCTTCTTCTTGCCAAGGCCGTAGGCAAGCGACGCGGCGGTCGGCTCGTTGATTATCCGCTCGACTTTCAGCCCCGCGATCTCGCCCGCCTCCTTGGTGGCGGTGCGCTGAGAGTCGTTGAAGTAGGCCGGCACGGTAATGACAGCCCGCTCGACCTTGTCGCCCAGGTAGTCCTCCGCGGTCCTCACCAGGTCCTGGACGATAATGGCGCTGACCTCCTGCGGGGTATACTCCTTGCCGGCCGCGCGGACCTTCACCAGTTCCTCGGCCTCACCAACAACCTCGTAAGGCACCATCTTTTCTTCCTGCGATACCTCGTTGTGGCGACGCCCCATGAACCGCTTGATGGAATAAACCGTGTTCTTCGGATTGGTCACCTGTTGATGGCGCCCGGGCTGACCGACAAGCCGCTCGCCCTTATCCGTAAAGGCCACTACCGACGGTGTAATCCGGTTGCCCTGAGCATTTATCAGAACCTTGGCCTCGGCTCCCTCCATAACGGCCACCACGCTGTTGGTTGTGCCAAGGTCAATTCCGATTATCTTCTTAGTTGCCATGATTCACCTCTTGCCTGCCGCTCGTATGCAAATCTGTGACTGTGCATGGTCCGCCTGTCGCGCGCAGCGATGTACACATGGGCTAGGGCGTGTCCTCTATGAAGGGTTGCAACCCGCGTGCCATAGAGCTAAGTTGGGTTATATGCGTACTTTACGTACCAAGCGTTGTCTCTCAGCGGTGCCAAATCGACCGTTGCGGCCCTCGCTGAGGGCCCGTTTGGCAGGCTTTGGGGCGTCTGCGAGTGCGCGGCACCTGGCGGTCGGAGCTTGGCCGCTTGCGGATGTCGCGTTATCCTATGTATCCAAGGCTGGCAGCAAATGAAGAATGCCGAAAGACTTGCGGACCTGCCGTATCTGACAGGCGACCTTCCCGGCATCGGCGGGCGGATAAAGCAGTCGCTGGAAGATTTCCGCGTGGAGGAGGTTCCGCTGTACATACCCAGCGGTGAGGGCACGCACGTTTACTTCCGCGTGGAGAAGGCCGGCGTGCCTACGCCCGTGGTGGTCGAGAGAATCGCCCGCTACATGGGTGTCCGCCCGAGTGAAATCGGAGTCGCCGGGCTCAAAGACGCCCGTGCAGTCACCGTGCAGATGATGAGCCTCGAACACGCCGATGCCAAGAAGCTGGCTGCCTACCGCGACGCTCAGGTGCGCGTTACGGATGTGGACCGCCACACCAACAAGCTTCGCCCGGGGCATCTGGCGGGCAACCGCTTCGTCATTCGCATCCGGGGTGTAGGCCAGGACATGATCGCCGCCGCAGGCCGGATCCTGGATGTGCTCGAGCGACGCGGCGTCCCGAACTACTTTGGGCCTCAGAGATTCGGCTCGCGGGGCGATACCGGCGTTCTCGGGCGTGCGCTGGTTACCGGCGACCCGGCCCGGTTCGTGGCGGTCTTGCTGGGCCTGCCCGCACCTGATGATCCGCCGGACTGCAAGGCCGCCAGAGATGCCTTCGACGCGGGGCAGTTCGACCGGGCTATGAAGCTCTGGCCGAGGCACTACAGCAACGAGCGCCGCGCCCTGGCCGCCTATAAGCGCAAGCAAAGACCCGAGGCTGCAATCAGGGCCATCGACAAGCGAATGAAGCGCTTCTACGTTTCAGCATGCCAGAGCGAGATATTCAACGTGGTGGTCGTCCGGCGCATAGACTCGATCGATCGCGTCCTTGCCGGCGACCTGGCGGAGAAGATCGACACCGGCGGGATCTTCCAGGTCGAAAACCCCGAGGTGGAACAGCCAAGGGCCGACGCATTCCAGATAAGCCCCACAGGGCCGATTGTCGGATACCGCGCAAGTCTTGGCACCGGCCAACCGGGATGCATCGAGCGCGAGGTCATCGAGGCTTTCGGTGTTACGCAGGAGATCTTCCGCGCCATCGGGGCGCTGAAAGCCAAGGGTACGCGCAGGGCGCTGCGGTTCAAGATCGAGCAGGTCAGCCTGAGCCCCGGCCGAGACGGGCAGGGTGAGTTCATCGAGCTTGCCTTTATCGCCCCGTCAGGTTCTTACGCTACAGTGGTCCTTCGGGAAATCATGAAATAATGACCAAGGCCGGGCATTGGATCCGCTGGCATGTGGCGCGTCTAGCTTGGGTGCATTGAGTTTGCCTAAGCCCTGGCGTTCTTGGCGGTCTCTTTCAAGTCACCCTCGAGCACCTTGATGGCCTTCTTCATGTCGGCGACCTTGAAAACGCAGTTGGTCTTGCCGCCGCGTGCGCCGCTGGTGGAGTAGGCATAAGAGATATTGATGTGGTTGTTGGCAAGTTTCTCGGCCACCGCCGAGAACGCGCCCGGCTTGTTCGCCAGCTCCATGACCAACACCTCCGTTTCGGTCCACCGGTCGTGGGCCTTTCCCAGCACCTTGCGGGCGGCCGACGAGTCGTCGCACACCAGCCGAAAAACCCCGTGCTCCATCGAGTCCATTAGCGTCAGGGCGATGATGTTTACCTTCGCCTTTGCCAGGGCGCCGGTAACCTGCGCCAGAACGCCCGGCTTGTTCACTAGAAAAACGGAGAACTGCGTCTGCAAGTACATGCCAATATCCTTTCGTAGTTCCTGTTGCTCAAATTGTAATGTGGACCTGCACCAAAATGCAAGCCGCGGGCGCAGCCAATGGAGGGAATAGTCGTGCGTAGGTTCCGCCGGCCCGTCCTGAGCGAAGTCGAAGGGCCGGCCCGCTACAATCGAGCGGAAATCCAGAAAACGCCTGTCCAGAACCTTGCACAACCTTGCACTTTTTTCCCAAATAAAGTGCAAGGTTTCGGCGCGCAAAATGAGGGGTTAAACCTAGCATTTCCAAGGCATTATGTCCATTCTGCAACCTTGCACTTTTTGGCCACCATGTGCAAGGTTTCGGGCCTCGTTCAAAAAACCTGTGGATGGGTCCCCCGCCCGACTGGACTCTTCGTATTTGAGAAAAGGTCTCGAGTCTTTCGGGCCACCAAAGGCCGGTCGACAGCCGCCCCGCGGCTGAACCGCCTCCCCACGGCGGATCGGGCGGAAAACTCACAAGGCTTCATTCGCCAATGGCTTATAGCAATATCCCAGCCTTTGGCCCTCGCAACTCACATTGCCGCTGCGGGAAATGCCCAAGCCGCCTAACTCGTTTTCTCAAGAGATCTTGCGCTCCGCATCCCCCGGGGGAGGTCTGGTTTCAGCCTTCGGGGTAGGCGCATGAAAAAGGCGGCCGCTTTCAGACCGCCTCGCTGTACTCACGCATATTATACGCAGCCGTTTCGCGCCCCGCCAGGGCAGTAGCCAGGAGCCGCCGTGCTGGAATGAACGCACCTTCTCACGGCACACCTGGACGACTACACTGCCGTCCGAAAAAAAAAATCAAGATTTGGCATTTTATGGGTTTCCAAAATCGGCTGGGCGGTGTCTTAGAGATTGAGGGAGAAGATGGGTTGAGAGTGCGGCGGCCTGCGGCGGCGCAGGTAAGTCGCTTAGCTAACATGACTTAGCCTTTCCGGCCCTGGTGTTTGGGGCTGGGTGAGGGCCAAGGGAGAACCTGAGGAGCAAATGATGGCCGAGAACAACTACGTGGGCGAGCTCAGGGGCCTGGCTACGCATATTGTGTGCAAGGCCTGCCAGGAGAAGATAACTAACAGCCGGGTGGCGGCAGAGAAGGGCGTCGCCGTTGCCGCGAAGAATCGTTCGCTACGGGCTTGACAGGGACTTGCTCATGGATGCCGGAGCGAAGCGTAGGTCCCGATGATGCTTATCGGGGTCCCTCGAACTCCCACAGCCTTACTGTCCCTAGTTTCCTAAGCTTATGCCAGGGAAGAAAGATGTCTCGCAACGCACAGAGCCTTGATGAGCTGCTCCAAATGAGACCGGAGCAACTGGCGAAAGTCGACATCGCTGTGATCAACCTTCTGGCCGCCACCGGTTTGCCGGGCGCCGAAGACCTCGACATCGACAGATGCCTGGCCCGCCTGGACGAGTGGGCCGTCCGGGTTAGGTTGGAAACCAGCCGCCACCTGTACCGTGCACACGACCCGAGATGGGCGGACCACTACAAGCACTGCGAAAACTGGCTGCGGGCGGAGATGCTGGCCCAGGTCCTGCAAGAGGATTGCGGCGTTCATTACAACATGCAGCGCATCCGCAACATCGACTTCACCAACTCCAGGGACCTGTTCATCCACGGGATGATAGACGACGAAAACGGTGGGACGTGCATCTCCATGCCCGTGCTGTATGTGGCCGTCGGGCGGCGCCTGGGTTACCCGCTCAGGCTGGTGCTTGCCAAGGCGCACGTCTTCGCACGGTGGGACGACGGGCGCGAGCGTTTCAACGTCGAGACTGCGGGCAACGGGGGCGTCGACAGCTATCCCGATGAGCACTACAAGACCTGGCCGCTGGAACTCACCCCCGTGGAGGTGGCGTCCGGCCGCTTTCTGAGGTCGCTCTCGCCTGTTGACGTGCTGGCTTGCTTTCTGGCGGGCCGCGGGCATTGCCTCCTGGACAACGGGCGCGCAAGCCAAGCCCGCGATGCATATGCCGCCGCCCACCGGCTCGTCCCAAACGAGCCCACTTACCTGGCGTGGGCGCGGCAGGCGGAAAGCCGCACCCGTCAGGCAGAATTCCCAGACCCGCCGATGGTGTATCCAAGCGGGGCGCTGGATCACCTCCGCCGCATCGAGGCGATCAACGCTCACAACCGGCAGATGGTGCAAGAGGGCATACGGCCGCCGAAGCCGCCCACGCCGCAGGTTCCCCGACCGCCCCTGCCACACGGGCCGAAACCGGGCGGGCCGCATCCCTACCGGCCACCGGGACCCGGACGCCCACGAGGATGAATTCCGCGTAGAATGTGATTTGACAAGACAAGGACAGGAACCAAGAATAACCAAGGAAAGGGGCAGAATCATGAAACGGACAGACGTTCTGGCCATCCGGGTCGGCATAAGCGCCCCCGGTATTTACAGAGGAGGGCGCACCCATGTATCACGCTAGGCTCGGCCGCTTCATCTCCCGCGACCCGGATGGAGTGCCCATCCTCCCAAGTGTGCGTGATGAGCAATCGCTGAAAGGCCTAGGTGGTTTGCCATTCACTACGACCGCCCATATCCCACTTCCGCTAAGACGTCAGTTGGAGCGCTACGGCGATGGGATGAATCTGTACGAATATTGTAGAAGCGGCCCTGCCATCTACTTGGATCCGTATGGCAATACCTGCACCTGCCCAGCATGGTGGGGCTGGCGTGTGATGTTTCTTGCTGTTGTGCCTAAAGGTTGGCCTGTGTGCAACGCCGCGCGGGCGAGAGCGGGGGCCACACAATTATTATCCACGAAGCTAGATTGCGTCCCGACCGCCGGCACGGGGAGGATTGCCAGCTGGTGCTGTCGTAATTTGTTTACATGCACACACGAATGGCTCTATCGGTGTATGAGGGTGCGGGTTCGGCATTACCCAATACGAAGACGGGGGTACATCTTGGTTTGGGCGTATCGATGGGTAGGGGTGGGGCGCAGAATCATCAATAGATGTCCCAAGTGGCCCTAAACAGAAAGGGTGACAGACGATGAGGAGAACACTGATCATCGCGGCCGTGGTGGCGTTCCTGGTGGGCGCCATAGCGGGGCTCCTGCTGGGGATTTATACGTCCGAAGGAGGGGGTCAGTTTTTGCCCCTGGTCGACGCGCCGGTGCAGGGGTTCGACGAACGCTATGTTGGTGAGGACTTCTGGTTCACGGAGGGTTTGGGAATGATAGTGGAAGGGGGCAAGCGTGGGTTTATCGACAAGACTGGGCAAGTTGTCATTGCTCCTCAGTTTGAGAAGGCGTGGGCTTTCTCAGAAGGGTTGGCCGCGGTATCCGTCGACAAGAAGTTCGGGTTTATTGACAGAACGGGAAAGGTCGTGATCGCCCCGACCTTCCAATTGGCATGCGGCTTCACCGAAGGACTTGCTGCGGTAGAAATGAACGGCCTCTGGGGCTTCATAGACAAGAAGGGCAAGTGGCTAGTGGAGCCAAAATACAAATCGGTATCCGGCGAATTTCGGGAGGGGTTGGGTGCAGTTGAGGTCGATGGCAAATGGGGCTATATCAACAGGGAGGGCACAATGGTAATCCCAGCGGAGTATGATCGCGCGGTAAGCTTCTATGACGGCCTTGCCGCTGTCCGGAGGGGAGAACACTGGGGATACATAGACCGAAACGGCACCGTCCGTATTGAATTCAAGTTCAGCGGCGCTGCGGAATACAATGGGCACATGGATTGTGCGCTTGTAGCCATGCCTGGGGGGAGAAAGGACATGTGGGGGCGTGATCTCCCTGTCTTCGTCGACAAACGCGGTCGCGTGAAGCTGGTGCCGGGCCCAGACGTAGTCGTGGCGGAGGTGTTCTCAGCCGGGCTGGCGCAGGCCAGGAAGGTTGGGACGGTCAAGTACGGGTATATTGATGAGACCGGAGCGTGGGCAATTCAGCCGAGGTTTGAGGGTCTCTGGAACTTCACTGGAGAGTTGGCCGCTGTTATGACCGCCGGAAAGTGGGGGTACATCAACAAGAGCGGGAAATTTGTCATCGCGCCCAACTTCGATTACGCCCAATCTTTCGTTGAGGGGGTTGCCCATGTGGTGGTAGATGGGAGACGGGCGTACATAGACCCGAGCGGCGATGTGATCTGGCAGGAAGCTGCCCCGTCAACCCAACCTTCGAAACCGGCTACCACGAGCGAGAACGAATAGGTCTTCCGGGAAGACGGCACGAAGGTGACGCCCTGAAGAGAGTCCAGCAAAAGGAAAAGCAACCAGCATCCGCCCGTAGTAGTCCAGATGTGCCGTGAGAAGGTGCGTTGATTCCAGCCCGCCTTCGTCCCCCGGGGACTACGGCGGGCAAGCAGGCCTTTCGGTGAACTCCCGTTCGGCTGAGCTCACGGCCGAAGCCTTTGGGTCTGAGCCTCAGCCTGCGACGAGTTCAGTCGAGCCGGGTCGAAGACAGGAATGAAAAGCCCGGCCACTGCAGCCCTTCGGCGGAGCTCAGGAAAGGTGGCCGGGAAAAAGCCCGCCGCCGACTACTTGCTGGCGGGTACCACCGGTCGCGTATAGATGGGCAGGAGGTGACGGTAGTCGGTGAACGTGCCTTCGGCCGCCATCCGGCGCCCGACGCGCCAGACTCCCTCCGCCGTTGGCAGGTGCAGCGATTCATTCGCAACGGCGTCACCTCGCCCCGTCAGGTCGTGGTAGGCAAGGCCCTCGCCGGCCAGCAGCAGCGGGCACGGCGCGCGGGCCAGGAACTCATCCGGCCTTGAGACCACCGGCTTGTCTGCAGGAACAATTCTTTCCCCGTCGCGCTTGAGAAGACTGGCGTGGATGCAGCCCTGGCGGGCGTCGGCTATCACGGCCAGGTGCTCCCACGGCAGGTCACGCACATTCTCAGCGACCACCAGGGCCGTCGGAACCGCTACACAACGCAGGTGCCCAACCGCCTGCGCCAGCGTCCTGGCCACGGTTATCCCGATTCGCAGTCCCGTGAAGCTTCCCGGCCCGGCCGACACGTACACGTGATCGAGCGCTGCCGGCGAAAGGCCGTGAGCGGCCAGCAGTTCCTTGAGACGCGAAACAAGCTGCGTGGCATGGCGGGTGCCCGCGTCGAATGCGACCACCTTGACAATCTCGTCGTCCCGGCCGAGTGCAACACCGCCGAGGCGGCATGAGGTCTCGATCGCTATGGACACTTCTTTCTTCATGGGCGCGTCGTGCGGGATTGTAGGCCAGGACCGGGCGGTGAGCAATGCGAAGTATGTTGCGGCCGAGCCTTCCGCCTACGCCGAGGCTACGGCGGACAGGTCGTTGGACGGGTCGGCCGAGCACACGCCCGCGGGCCCCGAGGCAGGTGCCGCCAACAATACGTTTGCAAAGCGGCGCGGGCATCCTTAGAGTGGTATTGGTGCTGTCTACGGGTAGCGGGCCTGCGGCATCGTCAGGATTGTTGTGGGTGCGGGACTTGGCCCTCGAAAATGGATGAGGTGCGCGACTGTGGCTGCCAGGGTGTCCGACGCTCAGGAAGAGGCGCGGCGGTTGATGGAGGCCGCCACCCGGGAAGAGCGCATGTTGGTGGTGCTCAAGCGCGAGCTGTACGACGGCAATTGGGACGAGATGGAAGCGGATCTGCAAGCTCGCCTGGAGGGTCGGCCCTACATCTTCAAACTTGCCAATCGTATCAGCGATGACCTTCAGCGGATATCGCAGCTACGGGAGTTTGAGCGCCGCCACGGCGTGGACCTGGGTGACTACGTGGAGTTCGAGCCTTAAGTGCTTGGGCCCCGGATAGGTTGCTTACGTGGTTTTATCTGTTAGGAGTAGCGGCATGCGTGGCTTGGCTAAGTTGGCTGTTTTGCTGCCGGCCTTGACGTTATCGGCGTCCTGCCGGCAGATCGCACGACCGTTCCGGCCCGCCATTTCGACGACCCGTCCCGCGTTGGTGAGTGGGGACGTTCTGGCCAAGGCGGGCCTGGAGTACTATTGGCGCTTCGACCTCAAGCTCGCCAGCGGCGAGCGCATAGACCGGGTCTACCGCGTGGATGAGAACTTCTATTGCCTGACGAACCAGCGCAAGCTTGTGGCGGTGGATGCCCGGCGCGGCGTGCCGATGTGGGCCTATAAGATTAAGCGGGAGGGCGAAACCATCTTCCGCCCCGTGCACGGCGACCGTGTAGCCCTGCGGGATGACCGGGATGGGCTGCTCGAAATGCTCCATCCGGAAGAAGCCGCGCTCCCACCGGAGTTTGATGCTGTGATGATAAACACGATCAGCAGTCTGATCGTGCTGGACCGGACTACAGGCAGGCAGGTGCGGGTTATCGATCTAGGCTTTGCCGCAAATACGGGCGGGGCCACGGACGGGTTGAACTTCTACCTGGGCTCGACCAGGGGTTATTACTACGCCATCCGGATGGACGGGGAAATTGAGCCATGGGCGATGTCGACCGACGACGTGATCACGGCGCCTGTGGAATACTTCGATAATGTCGTTTACGTCGGCAGCCAGGATAAGAGCATGTGCGCGGTTGTCGGCAGACTCCACCGCAAGATGTTGTGGCGCAGAGATTTTCCCGCCCCGATAGACGCACAGTTCCATGTCGAGAGGAGAGGTTGCTTCGTCGGCACACTCAACGGGGAAATCTTCATCCTGGACCGCATGACCGGCGAGAAGGTCAAGATACCCGACAAGGAGATCAAGGCCCTGAGGGACTGGGGGCCGTTCGCTTGTAACGGTCAGATCAGGGACCCAATCCAGGTCGGCAGAAGCACCATCTTCCAGCGGGCCAGAGAAGACAAGTTCTATGCGATAAACATCGGCACCGGCCTTTTGCGGTGGACGCATCCGGACGGACGACTGGTGTTGGCCATCGTCGCCCGCAATGTGTATCTGCTGGATAAGAACAGAAACCTGCTGATTGTGGATGAAGGCACGGGTAAGATCGGCGCCTCGGTGCCGATGACCGGGTGGGACCTGTTCATTCGCAATACGGCCCTGCCGGCGATTTATACCGCGGCGCGGAGTGGAGAGCTGTCCTGCATCCGCCCGAAGGGCTCCGGGCACCTGACGGCAAAGATGCTCAATCCGAGGATTATGGCCAAGGCGGCGGCCAAGCCGCCGGCGAGCATGCCGGCAAAGGGGAAGTGACGAGGTACGCTTCTTTCCGTGCCGAAACGGCGCGGGCAGACAAGGAGTTGTTGCGTATGGATGAGTGCCAGATTCGCCGCGCGTTGATCAGTGTCTACGACAAGACCGGCATCGAGGACTTCGCCAAGGCACTGGCCGAGGCTGGCGTGGAGATAATCTCATCCGGCGGCACGGCCAAGGCAATAGAGGCCGCCGGCGTCAAGGTGCGGTACGTACAGGAGTGGACAGGCTTTCCGGAGATGCTCGGGCATCGGGTTGTGACGCTTCACCCCAAGGTCCACGGCGCGATCCTGGCGATTCGGGACAACGCTGAGCACCAGGCGGACATTGAGAAGTACGGCCTGGAGCCGCTCGATATGGTGGTGGTGAGCCTGTACCCCTTCGAGCGGGCGATTGCGAAAGAGGACTGCACCCTGGCGGATGCGGTGGAGATGATCGACATAGGCGGCCCGACCCTGGTCCGGGCAGCGGCCAAGAACCACAAGTTTGTGACCATCGTGACCGACGCCTCTCAGTACGATCAGGTCCTCACCGAGATGCGGTCCAACGGTGGAGCCGTCAGCTTCGAGCTTCGCCAGGAGCTTGCCCGCCGCGCATTTGCCCTGACCTGTCACTACGACAGTGTTATTTCGCGCTACCTTGCCGAGCAGCTCGGCGAGGAATTCCCCGAGCGCATGGCCTTCAGCTATGCCAAGGTCGCCGACCTTCGTTATGGCGAGAACCCACACCAAAGCGCCGCATTCTACGTCGGCTGCGACCAGGCCGAGCCCTGCATCGCCGGGGCTAAGCTGCTCGGCGGAAGGCCGATATCGTATAACAACTACTTCGATGCCAACGGCGCGATGGAGCTCGTGAAGGACTTCGACGCTCCGGCCGTCGCTATCATCAAGCACGCGAACCCGGCCGGCTGCGCCCTCGACGACGACCTGGTGGAGGCATATCGCAAGGCCTATTTCGGCGACGTCAACGCGTGCATGGGCGGGATCGTCGCGGTAAACCGTGCGGTAACCAGGGATCTGGCCGAGGCGATTGTCGAGACGTACCAGCGTTGGGGCAAGGCCGCCGGCGCGGGCGGGTTCTACGCGGAGATCGTCCTGGCCCCGTCGTTCGAGCAAGGCGCGGTGGATATCATTCGCGCCCGCAAGGGGTGGGGCCCGGACGTCCGCCTGCTCGAGGTGGGCGAGCTTACCGGGCGGCGCAACAGTGAGAAGTTCATCAAGTACGTGGTCGGTGGGGCGATCGTGCAGGACCGCGACCTGCTGGGCCTGAACGAGGACGACTGGAAGGTCGTCACAAAGCGCCAGCCCACGGAGCACCAGATGCGTGACATGCGCTTCGCCTGGCTCGTCTGCAAGCACGTTAAATCAAATGCCATCGTCCTTGCAAAGGACCAGGCCCTGCTGGGCGCCGGGGCGGGGCAGATGTCGCGCGTGAACTCCGCGCAGTTGGCCGGAATCATCGCCAGGCAGTACGGCGGTGGGGGGGCGGTCGATACCACCGGATGCGTGTTGGCCAGCGATGCATTCTTCCCGTTTCCCGATAGCCTGGACTGGGCGGTGGAGGCCGGCGCGACGGCCGTCATCGAGCCCGGCGGCGCCAAGAAGGACCAGGACGTCATCGCCCGCGCCGATGAGCTGGATCTGGCGATGGTGTTTACGGGCACGAGGCACTTCAATCATTAGAGGCGCGAACGCCCGACACCGAGATTGGAGGGGTCCATAAGGCAACTTCGAACATTGAACGCTCAACATCGAACGTCGAAGGGTGAAGGTCCCCATGAGGTTTCATGTCGTTTGTTGTAAGTTCGATGTTGGATGTTCGATGTTGGACGTTGGATGTTGGACGTTGGATGTTCGATGTTGGATGTTGGTCGTTGAGGTATTGGGCTACGGTTGGTCCGGCAATTTGGGGGGGGGAGCCAACTTCGGCTTGACTGGCGGGGCTTTTGGGGGGAAAATGCCTCCCTTCGCCGGGATCACCTGATTTCGCAGGCGAGACGCGGCGATCTGGGACGACAATGAATTCGAAGAATCTTGTTTTGAAGTTTGGCTTCGTGCTTCTCCTGGTGCTCTTTGCGCTGTGGTCCGTGTTTCTGGGCGGGGGCCTGCGAGAGGGCATTGACCTGCGGGGCGGGTACAGTCTTGTCTATGAGATTGACGTGTCCGGAAGTAACGCCGCGGGCATGGTGGAGCGTACCATTGCGGTGCTGAAGCGCCGCATCGATCCGAATGGCCTGGAGGGTATAGAGTGGCGGCCCCAGGGCAAGAACCGCTTCAAGGTCCGAATGCCGGCGGGCAAGGAGGAGTCTCGCACGGCCCACAAAGCCTACAATGAGGCGTTTGAGCAACTGGAAACAGGTAACGTTCAGCGCAGCGAGATATGGAAGGTTCTTGAGGCGGACGAGGCGGGCCGCGTGGCGGCGATAGCAGCCCTGGCCGGGCAGGACCAGGAGCGGTCGAAGAGGCTTAGGGAGATGGCCAAGGCCTATGACGCTGCCAAGGCGGCCAAGGAGAAGATCGACGAGGCGCAAAACGACGCCGATCGTGCCAAGGCGCGAGAGGCACATCAGGAGGCCGAGAGCCTTTACGAGGGCAAGGAGGAAGATCTCCTTGAGAGCAACATCAGCCTTCGCCGGCTTCAGGTGGTCATGAACTACTACGTTTCGCAGGCCGAGGCTGCAGCGATCACCGAGAAAGAGAAAGCCCGGCGCGACCAGCAGTTCACCACCGGCCTGGAAGCGTTGAAAGAAAAGCACAAGCACAGGGCCGGGGAAATCGACAACGTGGTGGAGCTGTATAAGAAGTGGGCCACGGTTCGCAAGTACCTTGAGGATCCATCCGATCTGAAGCGTCTGATAACCAAGGCGGGGGTGCTGGAGTTCCGCATTGGGCGGTATTCTCCGGAGGTTGGTGGGGACTTTTCACTTTCGGACGCGGTTCGCAACAAGTACGAGCTACAGCTTGAGACAGAGGGCGCCCGGGCTGGAAGGGACCGGGACGAACCCTATAAGTGGTTCAAGATTCGGGGCGATCGTGAAGGCTACGGGCGCCTGATCGTGGCGGCGGACGAGGCCGGTGAGTACTACATGCTGCTGAGCGATCAGCCCAACGACACGCTGCTGCGAGGAGAGTCTTGGGAGTTGGAGAACGCCTACCCGACCACGGACTCCAACATGAGGCCGGCTATAGGGTTCAAGTTCGACATCCGCGGGGCCAGCAGGTTTGCAACCCTCACGTCCAACCACAAAGACCACGCCATGGCCATCCTGCTGGACGACGAGATCTACTCCGCCCCGACAATCCAGGATGTGATCACCGATACCGGTATTATCACGGGCACGTTCTCGCGTGAGGACGTTGCGGACCTTGTCCGCACTCTGGATGCGGGTTCCCTGCCGGCAAGACTGAACAGCGAGCCGGTGGCCGAACGCACCTTCAGCCCGGCCATGGGCAAGGTAAGCCGCGAGATGGGCAAGAATGCCGCCTGCTGGGGCCTGATCGTCGTAGCGGTCTTCATGCTGATCTACTACCTGCGGGCGGGCTTCATCGCGGATGTGGCCCTGGTGCTGAACATCACACTTGTGGCCGGGGCGATGAGCGTAATGAGTGCGGTGTTGACGCTGCCCGGCATCGTCGGGTTGATATTGACCATCGGCATCGCGGTGGACGCGAACGTTCTGATCTTCGAGCGTCTGCGGGAGGAACAGGCCCGGGCCCAGTCCGTCCGCATGGCCCTGAAGAACGCATACGAGCGGGCGTTCAGCGCCATCTTCGACGCGAACATCACTACGCTGATAACCTGTCTTATCCTCGGCTGGGTCAGCACGGAGGAGATCCGGGGCTTTGCGATCACCCTCGGCTTGGGCATTGTCTTCAGCATGTTCACGGCGCTTGTGGTCACGAGGTGGATATTCCAGTTCATGCTGGATAAGCGTCTGCTCACCAAGCAGGTGTTCATGCTGCACATAGTGGGCGTTCCCAAGATCAACTGGATGTCGAAGAGATATTTCTTCTGGGCCCTGTCGCTTGGCATGATGGTGATGGGGGTCATATCGCTGGCAGTGCAGGGAAAGGATATTCTTGGCATCGAGCTGTCCTCCGGGGCGGAGGCGATCATCAAGCTCAAGGATGATGCCCTTATCGAGGGCGAGATGCCGAACGACCTGCTTGTTCGCAAGCGGTTCATTGACCGCGCCGGCGAGCTCGGCTACGCCAAGCTCCAGGCCACCGCACGCGTCGAGGAACTCCTTGACGAGGACAAGATCAAGAACTTCCTCGACGACCACCGCCTGAGCAGTGAAGGGGATATCACGCCGGCCCAATGGCAGCGCGCGAAGCTGAGCCTCACCTACTTCAACGCTCTGGACACGGATGGACACGAGGGCCTTACCCTTGCAGAGCTGGGGAAGCTGCCGGAAAGATCCTATCAGATTTCCACGACGGAGGATCGCCCCAAGGTAATTCGAGAGGTGGCACGCGCCGCATTCGGCGAGGCCCTGGAGGCCCGCCCGCCATGCGCTTTTGAGTTCAAAGGCGGCAGCGTGGCCGCGCTGGGCATAACCGTGGATGCGGAAGGCGTAACGAAGATCACAAAGGACCTGGTGGCTGCCGCGGACCCCAAGTACCGCCCGGAAGTCCGGGACTATCAGGACGGTGTGATGTTCACCATCCGGAACGTACAGCCCGCCCTCACCCGGGCTGAGCTGGTCCAGCGCATCCGACAGATGCGAGGTCAGCCCGACTTCGTCGCCCAGCGATTCAATCCTACCGAGGTCATTCCACTGACCCCCGCCGGAGAGGACACGTTCTCCGCCTTCGCCGTCCTGGTCCTGCCTGCCGACAGGGAGCAAGTGCGTGACGGCACTGCCTGGAATGGCTTTGCGAGAGGCGACACGGGCGAAAAGGGCGAGAAGGGATTGCTCACAGCGGCCTTGCTCCGAGAGGAGGCTATAGAAGTAACCAGCTTCGACGCTCAGATCGCCGGAGAGGCGAAGGCTCGGGCCGGCTTCGCCATCATCCTGAGCTGCCTGGCGATTGTGGCGTATCTGTGGCTGCGGTTCGGTTCGGCGCAGTGGGGTCTGGCCGCCGTCATCTGCCTGATCCACGATGTGCTGATAGTAGTCGGGCTGGTGGCTGCCTCCGCCTGGGTCCACGACACCTTCATAGGAAGGATGCTGGGGATGGCCTCGTTCAAGATCGACCTGGCGATGATTGCCGCGATCCTGACGGTCATCGGCTACTCGGTAAACGACACCATCGTGGTTTTCGACCGCATCCGCGAGAACCGCGGCAAGCTATCGACGGTTTCGGTCCGAGTTATCAACACCTCAATCAACCAGACACTGAGCCGTACGCTGCTGACCTCGGGTACGACGTTCATCGTGGTGGTAATCATGTACATTTGGGGCGGGCCGGGCATTCATGCGTTCACCTACGCGCTGCTTGCGGGCATCCTTTTCGGCACGTACTCATCGGTGGTGGTGGCCAGCCCGCTGCTGATGGGTTTCAAGCAGGCGCTGGTATCCAGGGCCACGGGTGTGGAAGCAGACGGATAGGAAGGCGGGCGCACCTACGCCCATATGAGCTCGGGGCCGCCTTTTCGAACCTTGCCAAGGACCCATGCGCGCTCCCCCATGCGGCGCAGGCGGTTCATGATCGACTTGGCGTAGTAGGGCGCAACGATCATCACGAACCCCACGCCCATGTTGAACACGCGCGTCATCTCGATGGGGTCCACCGGCCCCTTGCGGGCAATGAGCTTGAAGATCGCAGGTACCCGCCAGCTGTCCCGCTTTACGCGCACCGTCATGCCTTCCGGCAGCACGCGTGGGAGGTTGCCCGGCAGGCCGCCCCCGGTAATGTGAGCCATCGCCTTGACCACGTGCTTCACGCGATAACGCTTGAGGACCTCGAGAACGCCCTTCACGTAGATTCGAGTGGGACGCAGAAGCTCCTGGCCCACAGATTCCCCCCCAAGCGACGGCGGGCGGTCGCCAAGCTTAAAGCCTTCCCGGCCCAGCAGCACCTTTCTGGCCAGACCAAAACCGTTGGCGTGTATGCCGTCCGACGCCAATCCGATCGCAACGTCGCCCAATTCGACACGCGAATTGTCGAGCATGCGCCTGCGCTCCACGACCCCTACCGCGAAGCCGGCAATGTCAAAGTCGTCAGTTCTGTACAGGTCGGGCATCTCGGCGGTTTCGCCCCCCAGCAGCGCGCAGCCGCTATTGCTGCAGCCGGCTGAGACGCCGTGGACGATCTGGGCCATTCGGGGCGGAGCAAGCTTGTTGACTCCCAGGTAGTCCAGGAAGAACAGGGGCTCGGCCCCGGTGCAGATCAGGTCGTTGACGCACATGGCCACGCAATCGATCCCGACAGTATCGAGTCTCTTCATAGCGATAGCGATCAGGACCTTCGTTCCGACACCGTCCGTGCAAGCCACCAGCACCGGGTCCTTGTAGTTTTGCCGCAGGAGCTTTTCCTTGAAGTCCAGCCTGAAGCATCCGGCGAATCCACCGAACCTGTCCAGCACGCGAGGGGTAAAGGTCCTCCTTACCATTGAGCCTATGAGCTTGACCATTACATCGCCGGCATCGATATCGACCCCCGCTTCCCTGTAGGTCATCGGCTTTGAGCCCTGAACCGCCATGGGCGGTATCGTAGCAGCCCTGCAGGCCAATGCAACCATCGAGCCACTGCTTTTTGGCCCCGCAAAGCCGGATTTCTTCGTTCAGCGGTGAAGTTTTCCGCTTCGGGCCCAAACGGCATTTGACAGAATCCAGGTCCGGGCGTAGACTCGAAGGGTTATAAGTTACGGTCACGTGCAGGGATAGGCTGATACCCAAGGGTTGAGAAGCTAACATGATCGGGCGCGCACAGATTAGCTTGTTTCTTTGTGTCATCTGTGCCTGCAGCGCCTCTGCCCAAAATGCCAAAGCCACCCTGACACGCGACCAGAAATGGGAGCTTCAGACCCTGTGCGGGCAACTGGCCGACCCCAAACGTTCCGCCAAGACCAAGCTGGAGGCGGCAGAACTGCTCCTGACCCGTACCTATCCGGAGGCCGCCCTGGCGCTGAAACAATTCCTCGCCTCGCCCGCAAACAGCGCCGCGCAGATTGCCATAGCCCAGGCGATAGCGCGTCAGGGCACGAGCCACAAGGTGTTCATCGATCCTTTGGTTTCGATGCTGACGGGTAAGGAGTCATCTGTTCGCACGCCGGCGGCCCGGGCGCTGGTGACGTACAAAGATGACAGCGTCACCGAAAAGCTCGTCTCGATCGCACTGGATGTGAAGCTGGATAAGCCGGTGCGTCTTGTGACCGTTGAGGCGCTGGGCACGGTGCTGGATAAGCCCGCGGTTGATGCGCTGGTGCGCCTGCTGGACGACAAGGACACCACCGTCCGCGACGCAGCAGTAGATTCCCTCACCAGGCTCACCATGCGGACCTTCGGCAAGGATTATTACCAGTGGAAGCTGTGGTGGACCAGCCAGAAGCACAAGTCGCAGTCTCAGTGGCTGAAGGACCTCGCCGGCACGCTGGCCCGGGCTAAGGCAGCCCTCGAAGCCGACAAGGCACAACTGCGGGATCGATTGGTTAAGGCGGTGACAAGCCTGTACGCCGCCACGCCGGCGGCGCAGCAGGAGGCTATGCTGATGGACTTCCTGGCTGACGCCCTTCCGGATGTGCGGCTGGTAGGGGTGAAGCTGGCAAGTGACCGGGTTTCCGCCGGTGAGGAGTTGTGGCCCAAGGTGCAGGAGAAGGTGCGTGTGATGCTGGCGGACGGGGACCCTCGCCTTCGGCGGGCCTCGGCAATGCTGGTGGCACGCCTCGGAGGCAGCGAGGCGTTTGCCGCGCTGCTCGAGCGCCTGGACAAGGAAGATGTGCCGCAGGTCAGGCAGGGGCTGCTGATGGCCATGGCGCACCTTCGGGATCCCAAGGCGCTTCCGGTTGTCCTGAAGGAGATCGGTTCGAAGTACGAGGAGGTTGCCGCTGCCGCGGCGGCCGCCCTGGCGCGGATCGCATCCAGGCAGGCGCTCGAGGCTGAGCTCCGCACAAAGGCCGTCAAGATTGTGGTGGATCGATACAAGCAGGCAAGCAACAGCAACGATACTGCTGCCCTTCGCGAGGCGCTTCTGACAGCGATGGGGGCCCTGGGCGACAAGGGCCTCGCCAAGCTGCTCAGCGGGGCTTTGAAGGATCCGGCGGCGACGGTTCGGCTGGCCGCCGTCAATGCCCTGGCGAGTCTGGGCCAGGCGGAATCGGCTGAGCCCATTGTTGCTCTGGTCACCGACAGCGACCGCGGGGTCAGGCGAGCGGTGATAGCAGCCCTCGGCGCCCTGGGCGGACAAAAGTATCGCCAGATCATCCTCCAGCGAACCGATCCAAGCGTGGAGGCGGACGCCGCAGTCAGGCAGCAGGCGTGGGACGTGGTGATGGTGCTGCTGAAAGGGGCCGAGGCCGAGATCCTGTCCCAGGTGGCCTCTTCGCTGAAAGATCGCACTGATGCGGTCGGCCAGCGGATCAAGATACTCCAGATGCTGGTGACTTCGCTGAAGGCCTCGAAGAACCCGGGCCTTCCGACCGCACAGCTTCGCCTGGGCACGGCGCTGGTTGCCGCATCCCGCCCGCAAGAAGGGGCCGTCCAGTTAGGGGGAGCTTACACAAAGCTGGCGTCCGCCGCCGGCGCCGATTCTGCCACGGCCATAGCCGCGTGGAAACTATGGGTTGATGCCCTTCTGGCGGCCGATGACCCCGCTGTAATAGCGGCCATGGCCGATCAGAAGGACACCGATGCCTTTAACTCCGCGATGGTGCAACTGAAGGTCCGCTTGGCCAAGCTCGACGAAAAGGAGAGATTCTCCGGTGTGATGCATCTGGCGGCCGAAGTGCTGAAACGCCTGGCAACGCGGCTGAATGCCCCGCAGATCAGGAGCTTCGAGAATACGCTCGAGCAGGCTCGCCTCAAGCTGCTGGCTTCTGACAGCAAACGCGTTGCTTACCTGGTAACACAGCTCGTCGGCAGGGATGAATCTGCCCGCAAGGCGGCATCTGCGGAGCTTCAGGCGATGTCGACCCGGGCAGTGCTGCCCCTGTTGAGCGAATTGAAGAAGACGATTACCGACGACAAGAGCAATCCGGAAGTGGAAAAGGCGATCCTGGCTGTTGTGACGCAAATCGCGCCCAAGCTAACCGGCTACAAGACCGACGCACCCCTGGCCGAGCGAGTGAAGCTCATCACCGCCTGGGAAAGGCAGCTCCTGCCCTGAGCCTCTTCCTGCCCCGCCTGCCGGCAGCATGGCGCCAGGCAGGCTCTAATCCCCCTCGTTGTCCGTGGCGGCCAGGTCCAACACACCGGCCGTGCGGATAAGCAGCATCAGATGCACCACTATGCAGTACAGGGCGAATCCCTGCGCCGCAAGGGTGACCACGTCGACCGGTATCCTGAGCAGCCCAGGCCTTGCCAAAGTGCCCACGAGCAGCGCGATGATTCCTGCGGCCGACGCCGCGCCGAGTAATGCCCAGAAGCAGCGAAGCATGAAGCCGGCGCTGCGTTCGAGATTTCGGCTGCGATACACCAGGGCGCATATAGCGCCCATCTGGCTGGTCGCGATGTAGAACATGAAGATCCCTGTGGCGGCGGCGATCGCGCCCGCCATGGCGCAGCGAGATCCGACAGTTACACCTGCGGACCAGCCCAGGGGAGCGAAGACCGACAGCATCACCGCGCCAATGAACAAGCCGGCCAGCCCCACCAGTGTCGCAATCGCGCCTACGCCGGCGATGCGGCTGTACGTGACCCACTTCGGATGCGGGGAAAAGCCTTTCAGACGCGAGATGTAAGCCCAGTCCAGCATTATCAGGCAGGCCGTTACGGCCAGTGTGACCAGGAACGCTGCAACGGCGGCACCATCGCCGTCGGTGCTGATGCGTTCGATCACTACGATCGCTGTCGCACAGGCCATTTTGCCCAGAGCGCACCAGAAGAGCCCGTGGAAGGACCCCGCGGCTGCGGCATGGCGATCGCTTTGTGCGGTCATTTGGTCGCTCCGGAAGCCGGTCCGGTCGAGGCAGGTGCCGTGGCGATGCCCGCCTGCCGCTTGAGATGCTCGATATCCGCCTCCTCGATGTATTTGACGAGATTGCGGAACTCCTCATGAAAGCCGAAGCCGCCATTGACCATCTCGTTGATGGCGTCGGCCTTCGACCAGCCGCAGACCACAATGCGGTACATGGCGCACATCGTGCCGGTGCGGTCCGCGCCGTGCCTGCAGTGGACGAAGACAGGCGCGCGGGCCGGCTCTGTGACGATACGAAGGAAGCGGATCACGTCGTCGTCGCTCATGCGAAACGGGTTCACGTCGATGTGTACGTAGTCCAGCCCCGTACCGCGGAGCTCATCGCGATCGGAGCCGGTCAGGCGGAGGTTCACCACGGTCTTGATCCCCATTGTCGCCAGATGCTTCATCCCCTCACGCGTCGGTTGGGCGCCACGGTACAGCTCCTTGCTGACGCGGTGGAAGTTTTCCAGCGGCGGCGCCTCCAGCGGCACCGCCCAGTTTACCGGCCTGGTCGGCGGCGCGGAGAAGTCGTGCGCCTCCGAGCCGGACAGGAAGGCTGAGACAAACGCCCAATACCAGCAAAGCACCGCCACAACCACCACAGCGGCCAAAACCGGCAGAATCCGTTTAACCGTTCGCTTCATCAATGGTCCTCATCCCGGTTTGCGTTCCCGGTTTGCGTGCCAAGGTAACCACTGGCGCGGGTGCTTTGCAATAGTCTTGCCCGTAGCGCGCCATCGTTGCCGCTTGCGGGCGAAAAATGCTTCCCGCCCCAACCGCCTGCCCGTATAATCGATGTGCGTCATTGCTGCTGCGATGTACCAAGCGGGTGTAATGGTGCCCGGCCCGCAGATGTGGGCCGTCGGCCTGAAAAGGCGTTAGGACCCCGGTGACGGGCCGGGGGACGGGAACCGAAAACTACACGCGGGCCGCCGCGGTTGATAGTGCTGGGATTGTTTGGATGTCGGACCAGACGCCTGCGGGCCAAAGGCCCCCTGCGCCGCAAGGCCAGGACCAGAGCAATCAAGAGACCGGCCAGGACGCCCCAGGGCCGCCCCACGACCAGAATCAGGACGAAGACCAGAACTCTACCGGCCAGGACCGCCGCAAACCAAGTCTGGCGGAACTGATGCTCGGCGAGCAGCAAGACCAACAGAAACAAGCCGACAAGCCCAAAGAGGACACACCAACACTGGCGGAGTTGATAGCCTCCGGGAAGGGGATCTCCCAGCCGGACCAGCCGCCAAAGGCGGAGATATCCCTGAAGGACATGGTGGCTGAGGCACTGATAGAATCTGACAAGGCCCAGACCGAACAGGCTGAATCTCAACAGGATGCCGAGCCGGAGCCACCCGAGGTTCCTGACGCGGAGCCCCAAGAGCCTGACGCCCAGGACGTGCAAGCAAATCTGGTGCAAGAGACGGCGCCCGAATCAGCCGAGGCCGAAGGCGAATCAGTTGAGGCTAAGGGTGAGACACCCCCAGTGGCCGCGCCGCAGACGCCCCCTGCCGTCGAGGAGGAGCCCGCTGCTCCCTCGCCTGCCGATCAGACGAAGCCGTCTGGGGAAGCCGTGGAAGAGCCCCCTGCCGGTGTGCAGGTGGCGGCGGAGGCCGGCGCTCAACCGAAATCCTCCGAACCGGCTGAAGCCAAGGCTCCGAGCGCCCGGCCCCCTCGCAAGGCCGCGGAGGCCCCCGTCATCGAGGGTCCGTGTATTGTGGCCCGATACGGACTGATGAGGCATGTGGGCCAGTTCCGCCACAACCTGGATCCGCTGCCGGCTCCCCGGACCAGGATTGTGGTGCGGACGCATCGCGGTGTGGAGCTGGCCGATGTCGTGTCGTGCGTCTGCGACGATCAGGGTGTGGGCTGCATTACTCGTGAGCGTCTGGTGGAGTACGCGGGGGCCAACGGGCAGAGGTATCTGCTCCGGTGCGAGGGTAAGGTCCTGCGGTTGGCCAACCAGCAGGATCTGGCCGATTACGAGCGGCTCAGGGCTTCTGCCAAGCAGGAAGCGGCATTCTGCCTGCAGTGTGCCACAGAAATGCACCTTGCGATAAAGATAGTATCCGTGGACCACCTGCTCGGCGGGGACCGAATTGTCTTCTACTTCACCGCGGAGAAGCGAGTGGACTTCCGGGCGCTGGTTCACAAGCTGTCGGCGCAATATCACACGCGGATCGAAATGCGCCAAGTCGGCGCGCGGGACGAGGCCCGGCTTGTGGCCGACTATGATAAGTGCGGGCAGTGGTGCTGCTGCCAGGCGTTCCTCAAGGACCTGAAGCCCGTTTCCATGCGAATGGCAAAGATACAAAAGGCATCTCTGGACCCGGCGAAAATCTCCGGAAGATGCGGACGCCTCATGTGCTGCATGAGATTCGAAGACCAAACCTACGAGGAGCTGCGAAAACTGCTCCCCGGGAAGAAAACATGGGTGCGAACGCAGGAACTGGTCGGACAGGTCGTCGCCACGAGCATACTGGCCCAACTCGTCAGCATCTTGCTGTCGGACGGCCAGACCGAGGTCGTCCCCAACGATGAGATTATCGAGCGCGATATGCAGCAGCCCGTTGCGGCCAAGACCGGCAGCGGGGCGCGGGATGCCTCGTCCGGGCCGTCATCGCCACCGCCAGACCGGCCGCGTGCTGAGGTCGCCGCTCCGAAAACGCAGGCCGAACAGCCCCAGTCTTCCGCGGGCGACCAGAATGCTCCGGCCCAGCCGTCGGCACCGGATGGCTCCTCGGGAGGCAGGAAGCGACGCGGAAGGGACCGCTCCAGACGTCGCGGAGGCAAGCGATCTGATCGGCCCGATAAGGCTACAGAGAACCAAAAGGGCTGAGCCTTAACGCCAGGCGACTTTGTATTTGCCGAGTGTCAGAGAGCGCCGCAGGCACGCCAGCCCTTGCCGATCAACCGTGAAGTGCTTGGTATCCCAGGAGGGCGCCTTCATCCCAAGGTTGCCCTTGTTGCCGGACATGGCCAGATGTAACTCCACCGTCTCAGTCTGGGCGACTTCACGGTGGCGGGCCCGGCTGTGGTAAATCAGCCGGTCTGACGACATCACCAGTCCGGCCATGCCGTCCTCCGTGTGGACTCATGCTACACCTCCTGGAGGCCACCGTGAGATGTAGATAGACCGCAAGTCCCCAGCCGGTGGGGCTTGCTGATTAGAATTCGAGGGGCAGTTCCACCTGTTTGCCGGTTCTCTGGGCCTCTTGGGCCAGGCGGTAGGCCTGATTGTACTGCTCGGCCACCACGTCCCAGGAAACGACCTCCTCGAGGTAGTTCTTCAACCTGCCTCCCAGTTGCATTCGCAGGTCTTCGTTACAGGCAAGCTCAATGACCCGGTCCTTCAACATTTGCTTGGTGGTGAACAGCATTCCCCCGCCGCTTTCGAGGGTGTTGGCCGTGAGGCCTTCCATCGGGGCGGTCGTGACGTAGGGCTTGTTCAGGGCGATGATCCGCGCCAGCGTACCCGACTGGGTCTCGTCGGTGCTCGGCAGCACGATAAAGTCACACACAGCCATCATCTTGTAGTAGAGGTCGCCGCGCGGGATGAACTCGTAGTAATGTGCCAGCCCCTTCTTTTCCAGCAACTCCACGTCGCTCTTGTACTTTTCGTAATCGCCCTTGTGATTGGGGTCTCGCAGTGTGCCGGCGGCCAGAAGGTCCCATTCCACGCCCGTGCGTTCCAGCACGGTCTGGGCGATCTCCTCCCATATGCTCGTCAGTATGTCCCAGCGCTTGTTGGACTGGATCCAGCCGATCAACCCCACCAGGTGCTTTGAAAGGCCCGAAACCTCGTCCAGTCCCAGCTCCTTGCGGAGTTCGACCACCTGCGAAAGAGTATAATTCCTGTCCGGGCGTGAACCGTGCGGCACGACCATCACGTTCAGCGGCGTAGGCCAGCCCTTACCGGTAAAGTTCCAGTCCAGGCGCCATTTCTGATAGTGGCACTTGAAAAGGACCACGTTGACCCGTTGGCACATATTGAAGATGAAGTCCGCCTCGAACTCCGTAAGGCGCCCGTGGACGGTGTGCGGCTCGATGATCGTCGGCGAGTCGCTGATGGCATCCAGCAGCTCCAACACGCCCTCGTTGCCGTCGCCCCGCCCTCGCTCGTCGAGGTGTTCGTACAGCCCGTATTCGTGCTGCATGTGGACGACATGGGGTTTAAGCTTGTGGATTTCGCTGGCGACCGGTTTCCACCAGTCGCGTTTTGATATGTCGATCATCGGCATGACGCCGTCGCCCGCGCCGTCGGTGTGGCTGATGACCAGCACGTCCCGGTTGGGATTGTGCTTCTGTATGAACTCCCGGGCCTCCTCGCAGAAAGTGGCAATGCCACACAGGCGGGGCGGATAGCTACTTACCATCACTATCGGTGCGGGCATCTCTTCTCGCCTTCGCCCCCACCACCGGCCCACTCGGTTTGATCGCCTTGGGCACAGGGGGGCCTTCTTCAGCCTTATCGGCAGGCAGCTGGCCCAAGGTTTGCTCCATTTGCAGCTCGTGCATCATGAGCAGGCTCATCAGCCACGCCAGAGTGCTCTCGGCGCCCTGGTTCTGGTTGACGCGGTCGGGGTGGAGCCCGTCCCGGCAGCCGCCTGTCGTAAAATCGTGCAGCGGGGTGCGCAGGTCGTTGTCGCCCAGGAACCAGTTGAAGGCCCGCCTGGCCAGGTCTACCCAATGGCTCTCCCTGGTTACGCGATATGCCTCCAGGCAGGCATCCACCAGTGCGTGGGCCTCGATGGGCTGCTGATCGAACATCGCCTTTTGCCCGCCGCGGACATACCAGCCGTCGGTCCCGATCACCGAGAGGAAACCGTCCTCATTTGTCTGCACCTCCATCAGCCAGGCCAGCGTCTTCTTGCCGAGATCAATTATGTCGTCGCGCTGCATCCACTTGCCGCTCATCAGCAGCGCGTGGGGCAGCTTGGCGTTGGCGTAGGTTACCACGTTCTCGCACCACGGCCAGTCGTCGCTCATGTTATCGGTAAAGTGCTTTGCCAAACGCTCGGTAAGCATCTCACGGAAGCGACGGGCGTCAGAGTCGCCCCCGAAGCGACGCAGGTAAGCATGGATACCCACAATTGTAAATGACCACGCCCGCGGGGAGGCAAAACTCCCGACGGGCAACAAGGCCTGTGTGAACAGCCGCGTGGCCAGGGCGATCATGGACTCGTGCGGGCACATGGCTACTGCCATCCCCAGAGACCACAGCGCCCTGGCGTGGGAGTCTTCGCTGCCGACTATTTCGGAGAAGCTCCTGTCATAGTTCATGAAGTTCCTGAACCGACCGGTCTCTTCGTCCATGGCGTGGGCCAGGAACGACAGGTATATCTGCATGAGTGGAAGAACGCTTTCATCACGTATCAGGTTCCAGTGCAGAACGGTGACAATCAGTGCCCGCGCGTTGTCGTCGGTGCAGTAGCCGTGGCTGCGGTTCGGCGTGCAGTACAGACTGTGCTGGAGCATGCCCGTGTCGTCGGTTATTGTCCGCAGGTGACGCAGGTCGACCTCGGGCAGCTCGTCCTGTTCTTCCACGCCCTTGACGTCGTCGACTACCGCTACGATGGTCCGCTGCCTTTCTATCCAGGATTCGCTGGCCTCGGTGTACAGGTCCAGGTAATTCTGCGCTACGCGGCTCCAGATCATCTTGCGGCAGTAGTTGTAGGCCCGCTTGCGCATTGCATGACGCTGGGTCTCGTTGTCTAGAAGATCGATTACCTGGGCTGTAATCGCGCCCGCGTCGCGGAACGGTACAAGGCGCCCCCGATCCGACGCCAGCAGTTCGGTTGCATGCCAATACGGGGTGGAGATCGTGGCCTTGCCCGCGCCCATCGCGTAGGCAAGAGTACCGGAAGTGATCTGTGCCTCATTCAGATACGGCGTCACGTAGATGTCGGCAGCTCCGAGAAACTCACACAACTCTTCCAGCTCCACGAAACGGTTCTGGAAGATTACGTTGTCCGTGAGGCCCAGTTCATGTACACGCCGGGTAAGACTGTTGCGGTATTCCTCTCCGGTCTCACGTTTGATGTGTGGATGGGTCGCCCCCAGGATGATGTACACCACATCGGGGTGTTTGGCTATGATTTCGGGCAGGGCCTCGATTACATACTCGATGCCCTTGCCCGGTGAGACCAGGCCGAAAGTCAAGAGAACCTTCTTGCCTTCCACCCCGAATTTGTCCTTGTAGAAGCTGGGATCAATAAAAGGCACGTCCGGCGCGCCGTGCGGAATGGTGACTATCTTTTCTTTCGGGATCTCATAGACGTCGTGAAGGATCTCGTGGGCAATGTCACTCATCACGACCGCGCGCCCCGACAGGCGGCAGATCTCCCGCATAACAGCGTGCTGCTGTTCCGTCGGCTCTTTCAGGACCGTATGAAGCGTCGTTACCAGCGGACGCCGTATCCGTTTGAGCATAGCCAGTATGTGTGCGCCGCACGTACCACCGAAGATGCCGTATTCATGCTGGAGGCAAATGGCCCAGACCTGATTTATGTTCAGAAAGTCAGCCGCGAGGCGATAGTCTGTCTGTACGGACTCCCGCACCTCGAAACGGACACGGTTCGAGTACGGGTAGCCCTGGGGCCTGTCGTTTATCGCCACGGTGAATACATCGTGGAGGGACTCAGCCTGCTTGGCGACGGCCTCGCACAGATCGTGTGTAAAGGTTGCAATGCCACAGGCACGCGGCAGATAGTCACCCACAAATGCGATAGATGACCTATTCAAAGCAGCCTTTGTCATATTCAGCTCCGGATCCTCGGTCAGCCATTATGCGAATCCGTCTGCCCGATAATTGTAAAGGCCTTGCCCTCTGGCCGCAAGGTTAGCCCCTTGTGGCGTACGTAGCCCAAGTGCTTGAGTGTATGACCGAACCTGTTGTTTCCGGGCTCGGGCGCGTTGCCAAGAGACTCGCGGCCGCTTCACGCCACGATCTTGTTGATGCGCACCTGGAGGAATTTCTGCCTATGGCCGGTCCTGCGGCGTGAGGCCTTGCGCCGGCGCAGGCGATAGATGTACACCTTCTTGCCTTTGAGCCGGGGGTTGAGGATGTCGGCCTCTACGTTGGCCCCTTTGACCAGCGGCGTACCTACCTTGATTCCGGAATCGTCCCGGACGAGCAGGACGCGATCGAATTTTATTATCTTGGCGTTCTCGGCCAAGTCGCGCAGATCGACGTTGAGAACGTCGCCCTCGCAAACGCGAAACTGCTGTCCGCTATCCTCTATGATTGCATACACGGCTTAGACTCCTAGCATGGCGAAGACCATGTATTATGCACACCTTCCCGTCGACGTCAAGCGCACTTGATCGCAGAGACAGCTACCGCATCCGGAATATCGCCTGTGCCAGCAAACCCGCCGCCAGAGGAAACAGCAGCGTCGAGGCCCTCTTGGCCAGCGTGAGCCTGGGCCCGAGCACGGACAGCTCAAACGCCAGCCCGTTCAGTCCCCACAGTCCCCAAGCCACCAGATACGCAACCACGCAGCCAATACTCGCGCCGGACTTCGAAAGCGAGACTGCAATAGGGAAGGAAACGTACGGCCCCCCCGGCGTGAGGGCGCCCGCGAGACCGCCGATCAGCATCCCTTTGATGCCCGCCCCTTCTCCCATCCACCGGCCGATAGTCTCCTTAGGCAGAAGCACCTGCATCTGTCCCGCGATTATGAACGCCGCCAGCAGCATCGGCAACATGGGCAGGAGCATCGTGCCCGTGATCTTCAATCCCTTCAGCGGAAGGTCCTGCTGCTTGAAGTACGTCACGGCCAGCAGCACAACGGCTATGATGCACAGGATCAGCGTCGATATCTTCATTTCGTGTTCTCCCGGTCTTGGCGCTTCTGGCGCGCGTTGGGCTCGTGTCCCGCCAGTATACGCCTTTTCAAATCCTCAAACGAGCGGACAGCACGTGACGGCGAACCTGGCGGCAGCTGCGCGGGCAAAGCCTAGTCGCCAAAGACCTGGAACTCCCATATCGTGGGCGCGAAGCCGGCTTCGAGGATGTTCAGCCGTACGTATCGGGCCTTGACCGCCGGGAAGGACTTGGCGTAGTTGGTTCCGGCCGCTCCGCCGGCGAGCGCAATCTTCCAGCTATCTTCGGGCTTCAGCTTGTACTCGAGTTGGAACTTCCGGATCCGAGACTGGAGCTCCTTGATCCTTACGCGGGCGATGGTCTCGATCTTCTGGAGATCGACCTCGAGCCAGCACTTCCTGGTTTCGTCGGCGGTGGCCCAGCGTGTGGCGGTGTCGTCGTCCACGGCCTTGTCGCCGCCGAATTGCGTCCCGCTCGGATGCACGTTGGAGACCTTCACGGGCTTGTGCGCAGCCACCGATCCGCTGGCGGTGTTCTTCTCCCGCGGGTTGAAATAGGCCCCGAATCCGCATATCGCGGGGCAGGCCTTGGCCTGATCGATCACCAGGCGGATGCGGGCGCTCCGCACCGGCCGGCTGCGCAGCAGATTGCGGTGACCGATCACCGTCCCCCGCCCGATCGTCACCCACTTGCCGGAGACCCACGCCTCCACATGGTACTTCTGCACGCGCTCGCCGAGATGAATCGCCTCCTGTACGTTCACCGTGTTGAACGCCACCGCCTTGCCAAGATCGACCTCCAGCCAGCCGGTCGTTACGCTGTCGTCGGTGGCCCAGTACGTATCGAGCCGCCCGTCCACCGCGTTGCCGGCGGCGAATTGCCCGCCGCCGCGCGTGGCGCTGGCCTTGGCGGGTCGGCCCGCGGCGAAGTCCGTGCGGAACATCTCGTCCAGGGCAGCGCGGAACTCCCTCAGCCGCTCGACATCCGCCTTCGAAAACAGCCCGTCGCGGTTCGGCGGCACGTTCAGCAGCAGCACGCTGTTCCGCCCGACCGATTTGAAGTAGATGTCCAGCAAGTGGTCCACGGACTTGACGCGTGCGTCTTGGCTTTTGTGGTAGAACCAGCCGGGGCGGATCGACACGTCGCACTCGGCCGGATACCACACCTTGCCCGTCACGCCGAAATGCCGCTCCTTGTGGGCGTTCTGGACGCTGGACTCGCCGACGCGCGCGACGCCTGACTCGTTGCCGACCCAGCGCACGTCCGGCCCGCAGATGGCGATGACGGCGTCGGGATTGTGCTTGTAGATCACGCCGTAAAAGCCCTTCCAGTCGTAGGGCGTGCCCTTGCCTTTCTTCGCGCCGTCGAACCAGACCTCGTCCACCTTGCCGTACTGGGTCAGCAGCTCGGTCAGCTGGTTCTTGAAGTATTCGTTGTAGGCCGGCGTCCCGTAGCGCTTGTCGTGACGGTCCCAGGGAGACAGATAAACCCCAACCCTGACACCCTCGGCCCGACAGGCTTCGGTAAAGTCCTTGACCACGTCGCCCTTGCCCTTGCGCCACGTGCTGTTCTTGACGGAGTGCTCGGTATACTTGCTGGGCCAGAGGCAAAAGCCGTCGTGATGCTTGGCCGTCAGGATCATCAGCTTGAAGCCGGCGTGCTTGGCGGTCTTGACCCACTGCCGACAGTCCAGCTTAGACGGCTGAAACAGCTTGGGGTCTTCCTTGCCGTCGCCCCACTCGCGATCGGTGAACGTGTTGACGCCGAAATGGAGGAACATTGTCATCTCCATCCGCTGCCATTCAAGCTGGGGCTTGCGGGGGACGGGGGGCACGGGCTTGGGCGGCGCTACTTTGGGTTGCTCGGCTGCGAAAACGATTGCCGCCAAGGCAAACATCAACATCATGCTGACTGTGACGCGTGGCATATGCATGTCTCCTTATGCAAGAGTCATCCCCAATGTTTCGTCGCTCTTGGTTCGGTGGGACGCAAACGACACGCGACACCTATCTCTGCGCGCCGAGATTGTGCATCATCGCCGCCGAGGCAATCGAGCCGCGCCACAACTGGTCCAGCTTGACCCTCTCGTTGGGGCTGTGCATGCCGTCGCCCGGCAGGCCGAAACCCATCAGTACCGCGTCCAGGCCCAGAAGCCGCTGAATCAGCTCGGTTACGGGTACGCTGGCGCCGCTTCGAATGAAAACCACCTCGGCGCCGAAGGCGTCGGCCATGGCGGCCTCGGCGGCCCGCATCGCCGCTGAGTCCCGTCGGAGCATTACGGGGCGGGCCTTGGCGCTGACTGTGACCTCGCTTCGAACTCCCGGCGGGGTTCTCGCGGCCACGAACCGCTTGAATGCATCGGCGATCTTCTCGGGGTCCTGATTCCCCACCAGCCGCATGGATATCTTGGCCGAGGCCCGGGCCGGTATTATCGTCTTGGAGCCGGCCTGCGTATATCCGCCGACGATCCCGTTGCAGTCCAGCGTGGGCCTTGCCCACCGTCGCACCAGCGCCGCACAGCCGTCTTCGCCGCCGGTCAGGGCCTCCACGCCCAGCGAGGCCGCGAGTTGCTCCTCCTCGAACGGCAGCGACTGCCACATGCGCCTTTCGTCGTCGGTTTCGGCTACAACGTCATCATAAAACCCCTCAATGGTCACGCGGCCGGCCGCATCATGCATCGACGCGACCATGGCGGCCAGTGCGTTGGCTGGGTTCCGCACGAGCCCGCCGAACTGGCCGCTGTGGACGTCGCGGGATGGGCCTGTGACCGTCAGCTCAACGTAGACCAGCCCGCGGAGGGCATAGGTGATGCTGGGGACGCCCTCGGCGAAGAAAGATGAATCGCTGATCACGGCGGCATCAGCGGCCAGCCGGTCCGCGTGGGCCGCCATGAACCCCTCAAGGTAAGGCGAGCCGATCTCCTCCTCGCCCTCGATCAGGAGCTTCAGGTTGACCGGCAGAGACGAGGTCTGCAGGCATGCCTCGATGGCCATCATGTGAGCGAACAACTGGCCCTTGTTGTCGCTGGCGCCGCGGGCGAAGATGCAGCCGTCTCGCACGACCGGATCGAACGGGGCGCTATCCCACAATTCGAGCGGATCGGGCGGCTGGACGTCATAGTGGCCGTAGATCAACAGTGTCGGCGCATCGCTGCTTACCTCCAGGCTGGCGATTACAGTGGGCTTGCCTTCGCCGGCCAGGACGTCTGCCTTCAGGCCGAGGCCGGACAGATACTCCGCCAGCCAGGCGGCGCACGGCCCGCACTGATCGCCCTCGCCCTGAACGTTGGCTATGCTGGGGAACCTGAGCAGTTCGAGGAGTTTCTGCAGATGTTTTTCGCGAGCGGCCTGAAGATAGCTGCTTACCTCGCCCTGGAGCATAATCAGTCCTTGGCATGGCGGCGTTTCCAGAACTGCCACCATTTTTTTGCCTCGGCGGGTTGTTCCCGCGGGCCTGTGGGGTGGGTGTGATGCATGACCGGCAGGGCGGCCAGCATGTCTCTCAGCTTTTGCCTGGCGAACTTCTCCGGGTATTTGTGGAAAGCCATCTCGGAGGTATGTGAGAAGAATGCGGATTTGTCGGGCAGTTCGTCATCTCCGTAGAAGTTGAGTGCCTCGGCCAGGCAGAGCCCGGCCTGATATGCCATGCGGTGGCCCTCGAGGGGCGAATCGGCCGATCTGGACTTGTCCAGCAGCAGGGCGTGCAGGCTGAGCCACTGTCCCAGGTCGACGATCTGGCTGGGTGAATCGGTGGGGTTTATGCACTCGTCCTCGTCTTCCGGCAGAATGTGGGCACAGGTGAAAGAGAATTCCCTGGTGGCGTGGCAGGAGTTGCAGTGGGCTTTGACGATTGCGACCTTGTGGGGGTCTTTCGGCGGCTCGGCCTGGTCGATTATCCACGGCCCGTTCCCGCAGGCCTCGCAGGAGCAAACCATGAGGCAGTAACGCACCTCATTGAATGTGTGTGCTCGAAGTGGCTGGTCCATGAGTTGTGAAGTTATCTGTCTTCGCCGCCCGTATCTTTACAGGTCTATAGCGCGGGCTCGCCGCTGGCGTCGTCGGCGGGCTTTGTGGCCGCTTCGCCTCCGCCGGCCGGTTGCGTGGCAGGTTCGGTCTCATCGCCCGGTTGCGTGGCAGGTTCGGTCTCAGCGCCCGGTTGCGTGGCGGGTTCGGTCTCATCGCCCGGCTCAGTTCCGGGCTCCTCAACTGCCGCCGGGCGGGCTGCGTTCTTCACCTCATCGGATACGAGCTTCTGGTCCTCTGCCACCCTTGGATCGTTTCGCACAATCAGGGCGCTCGGCGGGGGCTCCGTCTCGGAGTCGTACGTGCGCGGCTCTTCCGGGATCTTACGCTCGCAGCCGACGAACCCCGCGACCATCACGATAGCTAACAGGATTACCAGGTTCTTCATCATTCGCTCCTGCACCTATGCTTATTCTATCATCGAACATCGGGCCGGGAAACCTGAATTTATCAGGCGCGGGCGAACGTTGACATACCCGAAGAGTTGCCCGCCTTCGCTGCGAGGGATTGACCACCACTTGGGCGGCTCAGCGTGCGGGCACTACTGTTCGGGTGCTTCCAGCTCGCCGCCTGCGGCCAGCGATCCATCGTCCGCCTTGGCCAGTATCTGTATCTTCTTCTCGGCGCTGTCGAGGATGCCGCGGCACTGTTTTATCAGCTTTATGCCTTCGGCGTATTTCTCTATGGATTCTTCCAGAGAGACCTCGCCTTCCTCGATCTGCGCGACGATCTGCTCCAGCCTGGCCAGAGCATCCTCGAATGTAATCTCTTTCTTGGCAGTCTTTTTCTCTGTCATGTCACCTGTTCCTTGGTGTGCGGTTCATTCGAACAATTCCGGCTGGCGGCGCTGCGGTTGTTGCTTTGCGCGCGGTTCGGGCGGCGCCTTCTTCTTTTCCCGGCTTACCACGCTGTCGATCTTGCCTTCGGACAGTTGGGTCTGGATTGCCTCACCCGGCTTTACATCGCCAGGGCGGCGCACGACCGTCCCTCGCGCGGTGCGGGTCACACTATAACCCCTGTTCAGGACGCTGCGATAGCTCATCGCCGCCAGTTGGCTTTCGACCGCGGTGATGCGCTGTCTTGCCAGTTGGAGGCGGTGTGCGGGGCTGGCCGCCGCCAGCCTGCCCCCCAGGACCAGAAGTCTGTCGCCCGCGCCCTTGCTGCGAGAGCTCAGCGCCCAGACCAGGTCGCGGGCGGCCTTGCCCACGGCGGCGCGTGCGCGTTCAGCCAGGCGCGCGGGATGCACCGCGGCCAGCGAGGCGGCGGGCTGTTCCAGGCGTTTGCGGGCGCCGGCGACCGCGCCGGTGAGCATCACGCGCAGCCTTTGGGCCAGCTCGTCCATACGCTGCATGTGGCTTCGCAGTCGCCCGCGCGGATCGCGGAAGACCGCACTGCGAAGCATCCCCACCAGCGCCGTGCGGGCGCTGCTGAGATTGCCGCTGACCGTTCGGCCGAGGCGCAGGCCCAGATTTATCACGTGCCTGCGGATCTCATCGGCGTCCGGCACGGCCAGGACCGCCGCGGCGGTGGGCGTTGCGGCGCGAACGTCAGCCACCATGTCGGCTATTGTTACGTCCACCTCGTGCCCGACCCCGCTGATTATGGGTGTTTCTGCGGCGAATATCGCGCGGGCCACCACCTCCTCGTTGAACGCCCAGAGATCCTCCAGGCTGCCTCCGCCGCGGGCGATGATTATCGTATCTATCCGGTAGGCCTCCGCGTGAGCGTTGAGCATGGCGATGGCTTGGGCTATTTGCGCGGCCGCTCCTTCGCCTTGCACCGCCGTCGGCACAAGATACACATCCGCTGCGGGCCAGCGCCGCGCGAGGGTGCGGCTGATGTCCCGGATGGCCGCCCCGCCGGCGCTGGTGACCAGGCCGATCCCGCGGGGAAACCGGCTGATGGGCTTCTTGGCCGCCGGGTCGAACAGGCCCTCGGCCGCCAGCTTTTCGCGGAACTGCTGAAACGCCAACTCCAACTCGCCGGCGCCTTTCGGCAGGAGCCGCTCAACGTATATCTGGAGGCGGCCTTGAGTCTCATAGACGTCCACCCGCCCTTCGGCCACGACCTCCAGCCCGTCGGCAGGCTCGAACTTAAGCTTGCCCGCGTGAGACTTGAACATTACCGCGTCGATCGTGGCTTCAGCATCCTTGAGCCGGAAGTACAAGTGGCCCGAGCCGTGGCGCTTGTAGTTGCTGATTTCACCGAGCACACTGACGCACTTTGGAAAGGCCTCGGTAAGCGCGCCCTTGATGCGCTGGACCAGCGCTGAGACGCTGACCGGGCGGGTCTGGCCTTCGCGGGCGGCGGCGCTGCCGACGTCCGGCCCGCGGCGCGGGCCCCGCGCCTTGGCGAAATCGAACGACGGCTGGCTCTTTGCGCACATGGCAAGGGCATTCTACACGCAGAGGGCGTCGGTGAGAATTCCATGGTCGGATTTTTCCGGCCGGCGCGGCGATCAGCCGGCACCGGCGGGAGACGTCCTTTACCTTTTGCTCGCTTTTCCCCAGGTTCTTTCCGATGTTGATGCAAGACGCTATAATGCGGGCCGGGAGCGTGCAAGTATCTCGCCCGAGAAAGGATGGGTTTTCGATGCCTCCTGCCAAGAGGGGCGTGCTCCGGCGGTTTCTAGCGTATGCCAAGCCTTACCGATGGCGGATAGCTGCGGTTGTGCTGTTCGGCGTGGGCCTGTACGGGCTGGCGATACTCGCCGCGGGCATCAGCAAGATCTTCATCGACGACGTGATTCCCAACCGGGATGCTCGCCTGCTGTGGTGGCTCGTTGGGGTCCTGGCGGCGATGGAGATTGCAAGGGCTGCCGCAACTTACGTGCGGGGCGTCTGCATGGTGAAGCTGCGCACCTCGATCGTCCTCGATATCCGTCAAGCGATGTGGAAGCACCTTCAGCGGTTGAGCCTGGGCTTCCACCAGTCCCGGCCCACCGGATCGCTGCTCAGCCGCCTGATGAACGACATCAACGTTGGCCAGAGGATGATCGGCGCCGGTCTGGTTAGAGTCGGCATCGACCTGATCTGTGGTGTGATTGCGGTAGCGACGCTTTTCACGATCAGTTGGCCGTTGACGCTGCTGGTATTGGCGATTCTGCCGGTGTACGGGTACATGTACCGCAGGGTCAATCCGCGTATACGCCAGGCAAGCCGCGAGCTCCAGCAGCAGCAGTCGGCGATGAGCGGGCATGCGGTCGAACGCCTCAACGGAATCGCCGTGGTCCAGAGCTTCGCGCAGGAACCTTTTGAATCGGAACTGTTTGCAAGCCGCTGCGACGAGCTTCGAAACAAGGACCTGTATCGCGGCCGCCTCAGCAAGAAGCTCCGGGCAGCCAGCGACTTTCTCATAAAGATCGGTGCCCACCTGGTGCTGGTCGTCGGGGCGTTGCTGGCGTTCAAGGAGCGGATCACCGTGGGTCAGATCGTACAGTTTGCGGCGGTGGTGGGCTTGCTCTACGGGCCCATTCAGCGGCTCAGCGAGGTCAACATCATCTACCAGACCTCCATGGCGGCGATCGAGCGGATCTTTTCGATCTTCGACAGCACGCCGGAGGTTAGGGACCGCCCCGGTGCAGGCGACCATGTGCCCGGCGTGGGGTGCATCCAGCTTGATAAAGTATGTTTCAACTATGCCTCCCGCTCACCGGTTCTTCGGGATTTGAGCTTTACGGTGGCCCCGGGCGAGCGTGTGGCGATCATCGGCGAGAGCGGAGCCGGAAAGAGCACGCTGGTGGCCCTGATCCCCCGCCTGTACGACGTTACCGGTGGGTCGATCAGGATCGACGGCATCGACGTCCGCGATCACCGGCTGAAGCGCCTGCGAAGGAGCATCGGCATCGTCCTGCAGGAGAGCATCCTCTTTTCGGGCACGGTCAGGGAGAATCTCCAGTACGGCAACAAGCAGGCGACGAACGAGCAGATCGTCCGGGCCGCACAGGCCGCCAATGCCCATGACTTCATCATGGAAATGCCCGACGATTACGACACGCTCATCGGCGAGCGCGGCCTGACGCTTTCAGGCGGGCAGCGGCAGCGGTTGTCGCTGGCCAGAACGATCCTGCAGGATCCGCGCATACTGATCCTGGATGAAGCCACCAGCAGCCTCGACAGCAAGAGCGAGAACCTGATAACCCAGGCCCTCCAGCGCGTGATGGCCGGGAGGACCTGCCTGATCATAGCCCACCGCTTGTCCACGGTGATGGGGGCAGACCGGATACTGGTCCTGAAAGAGGGCAGGCTTGTCGAGCAGGGCACGCACGAGGAATTGCTGGCGGTCGGCGGGCACTACCGGCACCTCTTTGAGCAGCAGTTCGGTCCGTTGGAGAAGTTGATGGCCGTGGTGGGAATGCACGGCGGCAACGAACGCGCGACCGGCGTGTACGAACGCGGTCTCACGTATTCAAGACAGGCTCAGCCACCCGAGTAGGCCGGCAGCAGGAAGGTGTCGGTGTCGCTGGCGGGCTTTTCGTCTCCGTCGTAATCGAAGATATCCTTAGCGAGGAATATGTTATCGCCTCTCACCCCGACGGTGGGCTCTTGGGCCCAGTCCACGTGCATGTCCTCGAGATACAGCACGTTTTGTCCTGTCTGGTCGTGGTTGTCGCTGGCCGGCGCGCCGACGCGATCCCGGTGGAATCGTCCGCCGGCGAACACGGGTGTGCTGTCGGATAAGATCACCATGTCCTTGGCCACGCGGGCCAAGCTCTGTTGCGACAGGCGCCTGCCGCCCAGCGTGTGCTGGTATGAGTAGTTGATGTGCCCGGCGGCGGGAAAGTCATCCATCCCCGGTTGCATGGCAAAGCCGGCCTGCGACCTGCCTTCGGCCTCTACGGCGGGGCATTGGAACACCAGGGGCGAGACGAAGTCGGCGGCAACGAGCCTGAACAGCCCGCAGGAGTTGCTGACAGAGGCCAGATTGGGCTTGGGCAGCCAGCGATCCTGGTCCAGATCGGCAGCGGGGAGGAAGCCATCGGTTGAGTTGGCGTAGGTCAGGAGGCCCGTGCCGATCTGCCCCACGTTGCTACGGCATTGTACGGCCAGTTGCTCACGCCGCGCGTGGCGCCACGATATAGCGAAGGAGCCGAGCATAATTATGAGGATCGCCGCGACGGCCGCCATCTCCCACAGCAGGAAAGTAGGCCGACCGGCCCGCTGGGCAAGCTGCTCCCGGGTAAGAAGAGCATTCGTCTGCTCGTGCTGCCTGATCCGCGCAAGAGTCCTGGGCACGAGGTCGTTGGGCGGCTCGATCTCGCCGGCCAGCGACATTGCTCCCAGTGTGTTTGCGATGTCGTCATGGGCGGCGCGGAAACGATCGTCACGTGCAAGCCGCTCGCGGACGTCGGCCGCAACATCCTCCTGGCACTGACCCAGCAGAAAGTCAATCAATTGGTCCCGTTCATCCTGTTTCATTTTCCTCACGTCCCAGCCGCGTCGCAGCGGCTTTCCACTTTTGGGCGAAAAGCTTCACTGCCGCGTGGATCCGCGACTTGATGGTTCCCAGAGGTGCGTTCAGGGCCTCTGCGATCTCCTTATAGGGCATCTCGTGAAAATAGCACAACAACAACACAATCCGGAGGTTCTCCGGCATCTCGCTTATGATACTTTGTACGGCCAGAGACGTGTCCAGGTTCAGAATAAACTCCTGCGGGTCGGGTACGTCCGACGGCATCAGGTCGGCGTAGCTGGTCCGCTCGTTGCCCGCATATACAGTTGCGTCCAACGACACCGCCTGGCGGCGCGACCGGCCTCGCATTGCGTCGCGGGCCTTGTTGGCCGCTATGGTGAACAGCCACGGCTTGAGCGGCCTGGTCTGGTCGAAGAAGCCGGCCGAAATGTGAAGCTGCAGGAAGGCCTCCTGAAACACATCTTCCGCCATTTCCGTGTTGCCGGTGAACCGGACGAGAAAGTTGAACAGCTCGTTGCGGTAGCGCTTGACCAGCGCGGCGAAGGCTTCACTCTCGCCTGCCAGATGGCGCCGTATCAGATCCACGTCGCTGATTGCGCCGTCGGTTTTTTCCCGGCCAGCCACTCTGCCTGATCCTCTCTAACTTCATGGGCGCCGCAGTAAGATTATATCGGCTGCGGTCGCCCATGGCCTGCGGAAAACGCCCTCCGGCGGTTCGCCCCAGCCTGACGCCGGCCGGAAGAAAGATCCTCACCAACTCTGGCCAAAACGGTCTTGAATTCTGTAGCGGCCGCGCCTATCTTAAGGGCATCATTTTTTTGGACAGAGCAAGAGTAGTCTACCGGAGCAGCGTATAGATGAGACGCGGGATACTGGCCACCAGAGATGAACTGACCGCACTGCGCAGCAAGATCTCTCGCGAGCCGTTCGCCGCAATCTACAACACACTGCACAATCGTTGCGGGCTGATACTGGAATCGTCGCCGATCACCGAGGACAAGTGGCGGTCCATGTGGCAGCGTGGCAGCCATGCGGCCGCGTTGTTGGGGGCCCGTACCACCCAGGGGCGAATCCTGGACCTGCTGATCGCACACCACGTCGAGCCCAACCCCGCGTTTCGGGATCGCGCCATTGAAGAGCTCAAGAACCTTGTCAGTTGGACGACTTGGGTCGATCCGTGCCACGGCAACCTGCCCGCGGATTTGTGCACCGCCGAGGCAGCCACCGCCGCCGTGATAGCCCTCGACTGGCTCTGGGAAGATATGACCCGGGCCGACCGCCTGAGGGTCTTGCAGGCCCTGCGCAAGAAAGCGATCATGCCATACCACCGGGCCGTCACCAAGCGCGCCTGGTGGTACACCTGCTATCACTACTGGAACGCAGTGGTAAACAGTGGTTGCGGGCTGGCGTGCCTGGCCCTGAGTGACGAGGATCCCAGGGCCGAAGAAGCCTACAACTTCGCCAGAAAGGGACTCAACAGTTTCTTTGACGCCTTGGGCGTGGAGGGCGGCTGGGACGAGGGCATCGGGCACTGGGGCTATGCCATGCGGTATGTCCTGCTGTTGGGTGAGGCCAGCTCGAGGCTTCTTGACGACCAGCGGATACTTCACAGGCGCGGCGTGGACAGCACGGGGAAGTTCCCGGTCTATTTCACTCCGCACGGGCGGGCGGCCAGCTTCGGCGACTCGCCCACCGTGCCCCTTTACGGCACGTTCTATCTGCTGGCCAAACACTTCGGCGCAAGGGAAGTCTTGTGGTGGCTGGATACCTACTCCTTCCACCATGACGTGTCGACCACGGGCTGGTCGGCCGCGGGCCTTGCCCTGCTCTTCAGACCAGCCGATGCACCTCTGGTCACCGACGTGCCGCTGAAGCCCTTGAAAGTATTCAATGAAATCGGCTGGGCCGCAACGGCGGACCGCTGGCCCAAGCCCGGGCTCTATGTGGCCACCAAGGCTGCGGACCTCGCCGCAAACAACTCCCGCCGCGATATGAACTCCGTCCAGGTTCAGGTTAACGGCGAGATGCTTCTGCGGGATCTGGACATCCGCGAATATGCCGCCAGCTTGCCGGACGGGTTCTATCAGGTACAGGCCCGCGCTCACAACACCGTTGTGGTCGCCGAACGCGATCATCGCATCGACGCACAAGGCAGCATCGTGGAGGCCCAGGTAGGAAAGAACTTCCGCTGGATCGCCTGCGACGGCCATACCGCCTGCGGTGAAAACGTCCGCTTCATCCGCCACACCGTCATGATCGTCGATCCAAAACAGCAAACAGGAAAGATGCTGATCGTGCTCGATGAGCTGGCAAACACCGTTGGCGAGAGGGTAGACCAGTTCTGGCACACCCACGGGCGCCTCCAGGTGAAGACCAGGAGCAAGTCCGGCATCATCTCCGGCCGCCAGGCCGACCTGCACTTTGCCCTGGCGGCTACCGTCAGGACGAAAATCTCGACCGAATCGCACGACCTCAACCACAACCAGACCGACAACGTCATATGCGTGACCGCCAGCAACGCCACCAAGGCGATGTTTGCCAGTGTGTTTGCCCCCGAGAAGATCGTAGGCAAAGTCACCTTTGGGCGCTGTGGGGGCAACAGCGTGGTCCTCCACGCCGGCGGCGCCACGCTACACTTCAAACGCCGGAAAGACCGCCTCCATCTCGACAAGGTCACCGAAGAATCGTAGCCGGCTGCGCCACGCCGGGACAACCGCCGGGTGAGGTGGAAAAAGGGGCCAGGGGGGCTGTTGAAAAACCCCTCAATGGCCGCGAACTCCGCCAACAACGCCAACAGGACCATTCGTTTTTCACTCTCTTATTGGCTTCTTCTATAGTTTTGCTGTTCGCGCAGTTCGCGTGGTTCGCGGCTATCGACTTGATTCTCACATCCCTCTTGCGTCCGAGGCTTCTTGGCCGTACACTCCCGAAATGATTCTTCCGGAGCATAGCGCCCTGAATAGCAATGTGCTTGTGCTTAACAAGCACTACGCGGCTGTTCGAGTCATCTCGGCCAGGCGGGCGTTCTCTATGCTTTTCAAGAGCATTGCCGAAATCGTCTCCCTCGAGAACAGCCAGTACATGTCCTACGATTTCGAGTCCTGGCGCGAAATCAGCGAGTTTCGGGCCAAGTATGAGAGGGAGCATCACGACTGGGTTCGCTGCGTCAGGTTTGAGTTGGCGGTTCCGAGAATTGTCCGCCTGCTCTTCTACGACCGCCTGCCCTGGATGCCGGTGAACCTGACGCGACGAAATATCTACGCGCGTGACCGCAACCGTTGCCAGTATTGCGGGCGCAAGTTCCCCACCACCGAGCTTTCGCTCGACCACGTGGTTCCGCGGAGCCGCGGCGGGCGGATGACCTGGACCAACATTGTCTGCTGCTGCGTGGACTGCAACGTCCACAAAGGCGGGCGGCTCCCGCGAGAGGCGGGCATGAAACTCATCGTCGAGGCGGTCAAGCCAAAACGCTCGCCCGTGGTAACGCTGCGCCTAAACAGCGAGAAGTATGCCTCCTGGAGGCAATTCCTCGACGCCGCCTACTGGAACGTCGAGCTCAAGGACTGACCAAGCGTACTGATTCTCCACGAATTGCACGAATTGGACGAATTTGGATGGGTCTGAAAGCCCAGGGATTTGAATCCCTGGGTTTAATTCACATCCTCGTGACATTCTTGCCCCCAGGGGGCGTGGACTCGTAGACTTTTTCAACACCCCTTTTCCTGACCCAGGTCCTCATTACCTTCCTCACTCTGCAACTCAGCGCCGATCTGTTCGAGTCGTCTGGTGATCTTCTGCCAGTGTGTGCCGCGCCACAGGAGCTTTCCACAGCCCTTGCATCGCCAGAAACGATCGCAATTTCGAAAGGCCAGGGGCGGGGCCTCAGCGGTAACGCTATGCTTGGGCACCTCGCCAAGCTCGCCGCCGCAGCCCATGCACCGCGGGCTCAGAAGCGGCAGCTTCAGCTCGCGCACAACGAAACGCAATTGCTCAATTTTGCTGAGCTGGCGCGGAATGAACAGGGCCGCCACGGCCCCGGTCTTGATGACGTTTCGCTCGAACAGGGGCCCATCCGAGCTGAGGATCATTCTCCCGGAGGCATCAGCCCCGGCTACCAATTCACCGTCGTCGATGCCGTATTGGAACTGCGCATCGTAGCCTGCGGCCCGCAGCCATCGCGCCAGACCGCCGAGCATGGCGTCGCAGGTAAATCTCAGCGGCCCGCCCTCATCCGCAGCGGAGCTTTGCGGCCGTGTTGTCATCGCTGACAGGTTAACCCAAATGCAGCCCGAGGAAATGCCAAATATTGCAGATGGAAGATTGGGTTGTCGATATCACGTGTGTGCGGAAGTGTGGCATGGCGGTTGCTAGGGGCCGGGGTAAAGGCATAGAATGAATATATGGTCATGTTGATATGGTCAATTTTGGCCGCCCCTGCGGCCGATGCCGGTGCGGAGGCTTCGGATAGCCTGTGGGTGATGGCGGTCTGGGGCGGCGTGCTGGTCGGTATTGCGGCAGTGTTGGGGATTGGCATAGTCCTGGCCAGGCGAAGATATCTCAAATTCCGTGGACCGGTCAGTGAGGCTAAGGCCAAGGGCTTTGGCATCGACCAGGTGGGGTCGTTACATGACGGTGGGCAGATAAGCGATGAGGAATTCCGGATTCTTCGCAAGGTTGCCCTGGGCCTTGAAGACGTGGTGACGAAAAAAGACAATTCTGCGTTAAGCGACATATCGGCGAGTGACGATGACAGTAGTGGCACGGGGGAAGAAAATCTCTGTGTGGATGCGGATAAGGAGCAGGAATGAGTCCTTCCGGTACAGGTTTGCGCAGTGGTGGCGGTTCGGACGGCAAGGGTCCGTCGAGGCGGGTGCAGATATGCAGCTTCTGCCACCGTAGCAGCGATGATGCGGGCCCGATCGTTGAGGGGCCCAACGGGGTATATATCTGCGCCAACTGCGTGGAACTGTGCCACAACATCATCCGCCAGGAGCGGCGTAAGAGCGCCAAGGCCACGCCGATGTTCACCAGCATGCCCACGCCGCGCCAGGTAACAGAATTCATCAGTCAGTATGTCATAGGCCAGGAGCACGCCAAAAAGGTCCTGTCGGTGGCAGTGCACAACCACTACAAGCGCCTGGTCCACGCAGACATGGAAGAAGACGGGGGCGTGGAAATCGACAAGTCGAACGTCCTGATGATAGGCCCGACCGGATGCGGAAAGACCCTGCTGGCCAGAAGCCTCGCCCGCGTGCTCAACGTGCCTTTCGCCATCGGTGACGCCACCACCCTGACAGAGGCCGGCTATGTCGGTGAGGATGTTGAGAACATTCTGCTTAAGCTCCTTCAGGTAGCTGACTACGACCTGGAGGCCGCCGAACGCGGCATCATCTATATCGACGAGATCGACAAGATCGGCAAGACCAGCCAGAACGTCTCAATCACTCGGGACGTCAGCGGTGAGGGCGTTCAGCAGTCGCTGCTGAAGATGCTGGAAGGCACGGTGGCCAACATCCCGCCGCAGGGCGGGCGCAAACATCCGGAGCAGCAATACATACAGTTGGACACCAGGCATATCCTTTTCATCTGCGGAGGGACCTTCACCGGGCTTGAGGATATCATCAAGAAACGCCTGGGGCGGCAATTGATAGGCTTTGCCTCCGAGGAGCAGACCGAGGAGACGCCGTCGGCTCACAGCGACGTTCTTGCCCAGGTCCAGCCGGATGATCTTGTCCAGTTCGGCATGATCCCGGAGCTGGTCGGGCGCTTGCCCGGAATTACGACGCTGCAGGAACTGGATGAAGATTCGCTGGTGCGGATACTGACCGAGCCGCGCAATGCCCTGGTTAAGCAGTATCAGCAGTTGTTCGAGATGGCTAATGCCACGCTGACGTTCACGGAAGAGGCGATGCGCGAAATCGCCCGTAAAGCCCTTACCAGAGACGTCGGGGCCCGGGCGCTGCGCAGCGTGGTCGAGGAGCTCATGCTCGACCTGATGTACAACCTGCCCGAACAGCAGGAGGAGGCCAGCCAGTACGAAATCACTCTCGAAATGGTCACCGGTGAGGTCGATGCCAGTCTCTTCGCCGCCAGAAAAATCGAGAAGGAAAGCGCTTAGGGCGATGTCCAGTTTCAAGTCGCCAGTTCCCAATTCCCCATTCGTCGTACACTGTGCACTGCTGTAGAATAGCCTTCCGTCAGACGCGGAAATCAACCGAGAGAATTACCGATGCCGGCCATAACTGACTATCTGGATTCGGGTGCCCTGCGGGAATTGCAGGAGGCATACTCTGCCGCCTGTGGGTGGCCGATCCGCATCTGTGACGCCCAAGGCCGCCCCGTCGTTGATTCGCCACCGGCTGCGCCGGGCTATGGCGGCGGCGACGTGCTCTTCCAGGCTCCCATCGTGGTCGATGATGAGCAATTGGCGCGCGTGCTGCTCCTGGATCAGGGCAAAGGCGCCCGCCTGACGCCCGCCGACCGCCACTGGCTGGCCAGATTCACCAACCTCACCGCCGATATGGTAACGCGACTCGCGATGAGCCAGAAACGCCTGCGGAACCGGGCCGAGGAACTGGCCACGCTGTACCGCCTGACGGCCGAGTTCACAGGCCAACGGGACCTCCAAGCCGTGCTCGACCTGGTGAGCAAGACAGTTGTGGACGTTTTCGGCGCCAAGGCCTGCACAATCCGCCTGCTGAGCGAAGATCGCACCGAACTGGTTATCAAGGCGGCCGCGAATCTCTCCCCCGAGTACCTCGACAAGGGCCCGATCCTGCTGTCCGAAAGCAAGATCGACAAGATGGTTCTGGATGAGCATCAGCCGATGTATATCGCGGACCTGCGCAGCGATCCTCGCGTGCTGTATCCTGCCGAAGCCAGACGCGAAGGCATTGTTAGCGCCCTGTGCGCGCCGTTGGTCTACAAGGGCGGTGACGAAGGCGTGATACGCGTATACATGGCCGAGGTGCACAAGTTTGACTGGTTCGAGGTCTCGCTGCTGAAGGCAATTGCGGCTCAGGCAGCCGCGGCGATAGTAAACGCGCGGCTGTACCAGGAGGCATTGCGGCTGGGGGATGTCCAGCGACAGCTCCGCCTTGCGGCGGCAGTCCAGCGCCGAATGATTCCACAGGAGCCGCCCGTGGTCGAGGGCTTCGACATCGGCTGTGCCTATGTGCCCTGCTTTGAGCTGGGGGGCGATTTCTTTGACTTCATTCAGCTGCCCGGCAATAACCTTGCCGTGGCGGTTTGTGACGTTGTGGGCAAGGGGGTGCGGGCCTCGCTGCTGATGGCGTCAATCCGCGCATACCTGCGCGCGCATGCCTCGAATATCTATGCGATGCCGGAAGTGCTGTCCCGTGTGAGCCGCAGCCTGTGTGCCGATACCCTGTCCAGTGATTTTGCCACGTTGTTCTACGGCGTGATAGAGGTTCAGACCCGGAGATTCACGTACGTCAATGCCGGGCATCCGCCCGCGCTGCTCGTCCGCGACAAACAGTGCCGCCACCTCACCACCGGCGGCGTGGTTGTGGGGGTCGATCCGGAAGCTCAGTGGGACTATGACGTGTTCTCGCTCAACAGCGGCGATGTCATCGTGGTCTATACCGACGGCCTGTCCGAGGCGCTGGACTTTTCCGACGAGGCCTTTGGAAAACAACGCATCGAGGCCGCCGCCCTGGAGGCCGTCGATCTGGGCTTCAGCGCCGACGCCATAGTCAGGCACATACTCTGGAAAATGCGAACCTTTGCCGGCCTGCAGAAGAGGCCCGACGACCTGACCCTGGTGGCGATAAAGGTTCTGTGAACGACGCAACCGCCGATCGCCGTCTCCAATTGACGGCATGAGGAACACCTTGCGTCGATGGATGGGCAAATCCCCTATCTGCGCGTGGCCGGCCGTTATTTTGCCGTCGCGGGCGCCGGCGCCTTCACGTACTGCCCTTTTTCAGATGACGTGTTTTCCAGGATGAACTCCTCCAGCATCTCCCTGGCCTTGGAATCGGTGTACTGGATGGGCGGGTGCTTCATGGTGTAGGCGCTGACGGCAGTGAGCGGCCCGGCCAGCGACTGCTCACGGGCCAGCTTGCAGGCACGAATCGCATCTATCGTCTCGCCGGCGGAGTTCGGAGAGTCTTCCACGCTCAGGCGGGCCTCAATGTTGAGCGGAACGCCGCCAAAGCCTCGCGCCTCGACGCGGAGGAAGCAGACCTTGTTGTCCTTCTGCCAGGGGACGTAGTCGGCCGGGCCTATGTGGATCTGGTCGGGCGGCAGTCGCACGTCGAGCTCGCTCTGGACGGCCTCTGTCTTGGAGACTTTCTTGGAGCCGAGTCGCGAGCGGTCGACCATGTTCAGGAAATCGGTGTTGCCTCCGGTGTTGAGTTGGTAGGTCGCGTCGATTTTCGCGCCCCGGTCGCTCATCATCCGGACCAAAACGCGGTGCGTGATGGTCGCGCCGACCTGCGCCTTGATGTCATCGCCGACACAGGGGATGCCCGCATCGGTGAACCGCTTGGCCCAGGTGGGATCGGAGACGATGAACACCGGGATGCAGTTGATCAGGCTCACGCCGGTGTTTAGGCAGCAGTTGGCGTAGAACTCGGTCGCCTTCTGCGACCCGACCGGCAGATAATTCATGAGGATTTCGGCCCCGCTTTCGATCAGGAGCTTCTCGATATCCTCGCGCGTGGCCTCCGGCTTGTCGGCGACGATGAACCGCTGATCTTCCGGGTACTCGACCATATGGTCGGCTATGCCGTCCAGCACCGTGCCCATCCGAACGAAGACGTCGTCATAAAGGAACTTGTCGTAGAATACCTTGGTGCAGTTTGGTCTGGCGAAGATGGCCTCGTGCAGCGGCCTGCCTACCTTGCGCTTGTCGACGTCTATGGCGGCGACGATTTTGACCTCGCCGGGTCCATAACCGCCAAGGTCCGGGTGTGCAAGCCCGATCATCTCATCGCCCGGGGCGAAATTGTCCCTGTAATAGTGGATGCCCTGGATCAGCGAGGCGGCACAGTTGCCAATGCCCACCATTGCAACTCTTATCTCGCTCATTTGGCCTGTCCCATTGATTCTTGGCACGGTCCCGATCAAAAACCCCATAGAGTCTACCCCCATAAACCGACAGCTACAAGCTTTTTCTGGGTTACGTTGGGTTACGAAATCTGCAATCCCGTCTTGAAGGACTCCCACCCGGATGCTATGATCTTCCCGGCATGATTAAAGCATTTGTATTCACGGAAATTATATGAGTCATTTTCGCCTACTCGGTGATCCAAAAAAGTATGCCGCGCAGGATCAGGACTTGGTCTCAGACAAGGCCGGGCGGAAGTACTGGCTGGACCTGTACGTGGAGCATTTCGAACAGACCCTCACGCATGCGCGCGAGCACTACGGCCCCGCGGCGGACAGGCGAATTGAGGCAGCCCGCCGGAAGTTCACGGCCACTATCGATGAGCTCCGCAGCAAGCCCAAGTCCCTCCCCGGCAAGAAGCTTAACGGCATGGAGCTCTGCCAAATGCGCGAGAATTGCCTGCGCGACCATAACCTCAGCGCCCCGTTCGCCAATGTCAAGGAGCGGGCCAACGCCTCGGCCAGGGCGATGTACGGGCAGGTCGTACGAAAGCTGCATGCGATGGAAGGACCCGAATTGTGGCTTAGCCTCATCAAGAGTGTCTTTGCAGGCAATATGTTCGACGTTGGCACGCCAATGACTATAAGCGGTTCCGCCCAGCCGCCTGATTTCCTTGACAGCGTTGGGAGTATAAAGCCGCGGCCGTGGCTGATTGACGATTTCGACCTGCTGCTCAAGGATCTGCAAAGCGGGCCGCCAATGAAGTGGACCAAGGCCGTGGTCTTCCTCGATAACGCCGGCAGCGATTTCATCCTCGGCATAATGCCGCTGGCTCGCGAGTTGGCGCTTGAGGGGGTGGAGATAGTCCTGGCCGCCAATGAGCTGGCAAGCCTCAACGACGTAACCGCCGATGAGGCTATCACCCTTGTGGAGGAACTTGCAGCCGAGGACGAGAATCTGGCGGCCCTGATTCGCGCAAACATGCTCGAGGTGGTCTCTACGGGCAGCGGCATCCCTCTGATTGACCTGTCGGACGTATCGGACGAGCTCAACGAGGCGGCCGACGGTGCCGATCTGGTCATTATCGAGGGCATGGGCCGGGCCGTCGAAAGCAACTTCGACGCCAAGTTCACTGTTGACGTCCTGCGCTTGGCGGTGCTGAAAGACCCGCACGTTGCGGCCGGCATGGGCGGCGAACTGCTGGACCCGATCTGCAAATACATCCCCGCGGCCCAGTAAAACCAAAAGCCCGATGTTGAGCGCAGCGAAACGTCGGGAACACTTACGTGTACTTTGCCCTGATCGCACATCCCTTTTTTGCGGACTGATTGGCGAGGTCCAGAATGTGGATCGGCCGGCGTGCCCACTGCGGGGTGATGATAAGCTTGGTGTTGCTGGCCAGATGGTCCGCGATGTTCCGGTAGAATCGCCAGCCCTGAGACTTCGGATTCTTCCCCTCCGTGACGACCTGCTTGCCTCTGACCTGCCTGATCATCCGCCAGCCGGGAGCTACATCCATGAGGTAGGTGCCCTTCGTGCCCGTAACCTCCAGCATCCCACGGTCCGCCTTCGGATTCGAATCGATGCTCGACACCGACACCGACATCCACTGCCCGCTCTTGAACCGCACCAGGGCATGGGCCTCATCTTCATTCGTGTCCTTCTTCCAACGCGTCTTCGGCCCCCAGTAGCCGCTGCTCGAAACACCCATAACCTCCATGATTTCCGAGTCGATCAGCTGCAGGCTGTATTCCAACAGGTGAACGCCCCAGTCAAAGAGTACGCCGCCCGAAATGCTCTTGCTGCTGCGCCACCACCCGCGGGGCTTGCGGTACCCGCCCCCGTGCGCCTCGATACGGATCACATCGCCGATCAACCGCTGCCTGGCGACCTTCCTGACGGCCTCGAGGATGCAGCCATCCCAGTGACGGTTGTGATATGTCGAAAGGAGCGCCCTGTTCTTTCTTGCCGCCGCGATCATGCGATCGCAGTCCGCCGTCGTTATCGCCAACGGCTTCTCGCAGATCACGCCCTTGCCGGCATTGAGGCATTGCAGGGCCAGGGCGGCGTGAGTGTTATGCGGCGTGATAATGGTCACCAGGTCGATTTGGGACTTCTTCAGCATCGTTGAGACGGATGTGTATGTCTCGATGCCGGGGAAATCCCCCTCGGCCACCTTCAACCGCTTGCGGTCGATGTCCGCCACGGCTGCGGGGGTCATCTTCGCACGCATCATCTCCTGAAGATGCTGCCTTCCCATATCAAACGCGTCCCCGTAACCGATTACACCCACCTTAATGTCACGGGCCTTCCTGAAACGTTTCATTGCAGGTTCCTTTTCATCCGGTGACAATGAACCTGGGTATTGACCGTGTGTGAGGCCGGAAGCCTAGCGGCTTGCCGCGGCGCTGGCAAGGGCAATGCGGTGTAACCTTTTGCCGCCCTGGTGCGTAATAGTGTCTGAATGGCCGCAGAGCCTGCGTTTGCTACTGTGAGGGTACCGGCGGGAATGAGGTGCATCATGAAACGACAATCGGTGGTCTGGGTGATGGTTCTGGCAGGTTTGGCCCTTGTCGGCTGCGGGCAGCGCAGCGCATGGATAATCAGGCCCGTGTCGCCTGACGGGAAACTTACCGAATCGGTGGTTTCGCGTGATCGCGGCCTGTTCGTGACCGCCAAGATTGTGATCGTCGACGTCGACGGTCTGCTGCTGAATTCCCGGCAGCAGGGCATCTTTTCCGCCGGCGAGAACTCGGTGAGTCTTTTCGTGGAGAAGATGGACAAGGCCCAGCGAGATCCGAACGTTAAGGCGCTGATCCTTCGGATCAACTCACCCGGCGGCGGCGTGACGGCCTCCGATATCATGCATGATCGCCTGCTCCGGTTCCGTAAGGCTCGCAGCGACGTCAAGGTGTTCGCGATGATCGAGGACGTGGGCGCGAGCGGCGCGTACTACCTTGCGTGCGGGGCGGACCGGATTCTGGCGCACCCCACATCGATTGTCGGATCGATCGGCGTAATCGTTCAGACGGTGAGCTTTGCCGGCACGATGGCCAAGCTCGGCATAACAGCTCAGGCGATCACCAGCGGCAAGCACAAGGATCTGGCCAGCCCGCTCAAGCCGCTCGACAAGGAAGACCAGGCTATCCTCCAGGAGATTGTCGACCGGTATTACAAGCGGTTTCTGAAGGTTGTGGGCGCCGGGCGGAAAGCCCTGCCGGCGGCAAAAGTCAAGGCGCTTGCCGACGGGCGCGTCTTCGCGGGTGAGCAGGCCAAGGAGCTCGGGCTCGTCGACGAGCTCATGCACATGACCGAAGCCATTGCACTGGCAAAACGAGAGTGCGGGGCCGACAGAGTAAAAGTGGTAATGTACGACCGCCCATGGGGCTATCGCGCAAACGTCTACGCTGCGATGCCGGCAGCGCCGCAAATCAACCTGATCAACATCTCCGTGGGGGATTTTCTGGACATGACCAGGCCGCGGTTTATGTATCTGTGGACGGGCCGCAGATAGGTCCCTCAGCCCGTCCGGCAGCGGCGCTATCCGCGCCGCGCACGATTGAGCCGTTCGGTCAGCGCGGGCACGACCTCGAACAGGTCGCCCACGATGCCGAAGTCCGCCACCTGGAAGATCTGGGCCTCCGGGTCGATGTTGATCGCCACGATCGTCTCCGACGTCTGCATGCCCGCGAGGTGCTGAATGCTGCCCGAGACGCCCGCCGCAACGTAAAGCCGAGGGCTCACCGTCTTGCCGCTCAGGCCTACCTGGTGGGGATAGCTCAGCCAGCCGCGGTCCACCACGTCGCGGCTTGCGCCCAGGGCGGCGCCCATCGCATCGGCCAGGGCCGCCACCACCGGGATATTCTGCCCCTTCTTGATGCCGCGACCCACCGAGACCACGATGTCCGCGTCCTGGATGGTGTGCTCCGAATCATCAGCCACGAAGTCCACTCGTCTTATGCGCCCGCGGAGCAGATCCCCGGGAGGGCTGAGGCGAAGGACCTCGCCCTTGCGCCCCTCCTGGGGCGGGGCCGGCTTGGCGCTGCGCGGGCGAACCGTGGCCATCTGAGGCCGATACTGCGGCGTCTTGATTGTCGCCAGTATGTTCCCCCCGATCGCCGGGCGGATCTGAAGCAAGTTGCCGGTTTCTTCCTCTATCTCCAGGTGCGTGCAGTCGGCCGTGAGACCCGCGCCGACCTTGACGGCTACGTAGGGCATCAACGTGCGTCCGCTGGAGGTAGCCCCCGCCAGAACGATCTCAGGGCGGTGCTCCTCGATCAGCCAAGCCATGCACCAGGCGTACGGCTCGACCAGGAAGTGCTCCAGATGCGGCCCTTCGACGGCCAGCACGCGGTCGGCGCCCCGGTCGATCAGGCCCTGAAGATCATCGGCATCCAGGTTGTGGCCGAGTATTACCGCCGCCAGCTCCGCGCCGCGCTTATCGGCCAACGTCCGCCCGCGGGTGAGCAGTTCGTGGCTGATGCGCTGTACGCGTCCGCCGGCCTGCTCGGCCAGTATCCACACTCCCTCATGTTTCATGGCGTCTTTCTGCGCGGGCATCTTCGGGCTTTATTTGGACTTTCTTGCCTTGGGCTTTTCAGTCTTGGGCTTTTCAGCCTTGGGCGCCTGGGCCTGGCAGCAGCTCGCTACGTGGAGAATGGTCCCGCCGATGAAAAGCGCCACACTGCTCAGGGCCATACAGACGGCAAGGACCATAGTACGCGGCCCCCTCACCCGCAGGAGGCTCATGGCCATAGCTACCACGCCCAGTAAGCCGCCACCAGCCATACTCGCCAGACCGTAAATTCTCATTGTTCTACTCCTTAATCAGATTTCGTTTCTGAAGAAACACCAGCAGCTTGTCCACCGCCTCGCTGAGGGACTCTTCATCGCGGGCGAGTATCTTTTCGCACTTGCGGGCTACCTTCGGGCGGGAAATTTTCACCACTCGCGTACGGGAGCCCTCCAGGCCCAGATTGCACGCCTCAACGTCCAGGTTGTCGGGGGACCAGGCGGGGATCTGGGTTTCCTTCGCCCGCAACTTTCCACGGAGCGTCGGCAGGCGCGGTGCGGCTATCTCCTTGACGACGGTAAGGACCGCCGGCATCTCAACATCCAGGACCTCGTAACCGTTCTCCACCATCCGATGAACCCGGCAGGAATCGGCCGAAACGCTGTCGATCCTGCTGACATAGGTCGCTACGGGCAGGTCCAGGAAGGCTGCCAGGCCCGGCCCGACCTGGCCGGTGTCTCCGTCGGTGGCCCGCTCGCCACAGATGATAAGGTCCGCCTCGCCGATTCGCCTGACGGCCGCCGACAGAACGTAGCTGGTCGCCCACGTGTCGGAGCCCGCAAAGGCTTTGTCGGTCAGCAGGATGCCGGAATCGCATCCCATGGCGATGGCCTCACGGATGGCGGAGACGGCCTTTGGCGGCCCCATGGATATGACGATGATCTCGCCGCCGTGGGCCTCCTTGAGTCGGATGGCGGCTTCGATGGCGTAGAGGTCCAGCGGGTTGACGATGGCCTCAACGCCCTCGCGGATCATGGTGCCGGTTTCCTCGTCCATTTTCACGGCGTTGGTTTCGGGCACCTGTTTTATCGGAACGATTATGCGCATTGAAGATATCCAGGCAGCGGGCCTATCGCGGGGTGGCATCGGGCAGGCCGCCGTCCACGGGAATAGTCGCGCCCGTCGTGGGCGTCTGGCGCGTGACGAAGAACAGCACCGCGTTAGATACGTGCGTAGCCGTGACCTTCACCTTCAGCAGGTTGCGGTTGCGGTAGTATTCTTCGAGCCCTTTCTCGTCCAGTCCCCTGGCCCGCATTCTGTCCGGGCCGACCGCTGCCCAGAGGCCGGACTTGTACTTGCCCTCGGAGAAAACCGCATCCGGCGCGACCATGTTCACGCGGACGCCGCAGTCGGCCAATTCGAGCGAGGCGATGCGTCCGAGTTGGTGGGCGGCCGCCTTTGTCGCGCCGTAGGCCCCGAATCCAGCCCCGGGGCTGAAGACGCTCTTGCTGGAGATCAGGACGATGTCGCCGCCGGTATTCTGCGCCCGGAAACCCCTGCCTGCCTCCCTGAGCGTCAGCATCGTGCCGGTGGAGTTGACCTCCTGGATCCGGCGGAATTCCGCCACTTCCGTCTGCTCCAGCATCGTAGCAAGGGGCACGCCGGCGTTGACGATGACGATGTCCAGGCGACCCCACGCCTCCGTCACTGCCTTGAATCCCCCCACTACCGACGCCTCATCCGTAACGTCCAGATCCACGCCGATAATCATGTCCGCCCAGGTCTGCTGAAAATCATTCACGAAGGCATCGAGCTTTTCTCCGGGCAGGTCCGTGGCGGCTACGCGGCAGCCGTTTTCCAGCAGACCCTTGCAGATGCCCGCGCCGATAGCGCCCGCGGCGCCCGTTACCAGCGCAACTTTATTCGCAAGGCTCTTACCGGACGCCTGGTCTGTTACGTTTTTCTGCATTTCTTGAGAGTCTCCATCATGAACCGCGCGTTCTCGGCCGGTGCCTTACCGTCGAAGACCGCACTGCCGGTAACGACAATGTCCGCCCCCATACGGGCTACGTCCTCGATGTTCTCGCGTTTGACCCCGCCGTCGATGCAGGTCAGTATCTCGCGCCCGGACTCGCGGATCATGTCCATCACCCTGTCGAGCTTCCGCCGGGTCGATGCAATGAACTTCTGCCCGCCCCAGCCGGGATTCACCGCCAGCAGCAGGACCATCTCCAGCTCGTCGAGCAGCGGTTCCAGGGCGTCGGCCGGTGTGCCCGGGTTAAGGGCCGCGCCGCGGACCAGGCCCCTGGCCGGATCGTTCGCGTTGGCCATGCTGCCCATCGCCTGGAGCGCCCGGTGAACGTGGGGTGTCGATTCGACATGCACCGTAATGATGTCCGCGCCGGCCGCGACGTATGCCTCTATCTTGTCGATAGGGTCCTCGATCATCAGGTGAACATCTTTGATTAATGCCGTCCGCAGCGCCTTGACCAGCGGCGGGCCGACCGTCATGATCGGCGTGAAACAGCCGTCCATCACGTCAACGTGGAGCAGGCCCACGCCCGCATCCTCGAGGATTGCCACCTCCGCCCCAAGTGAAAGCAGATCGGCCGCCACCACGCCGACGCTTATCGTGGGAGCCAGCTCCTTCAGCTGCTTCGCTATGTCGCCGCCCGCGGCCATACCCGATATCTAGTAACCGCCAACACGAGCGTTGTCAAAGGTTTGTGCTGCCGGCGCAGGGGCCGCCCGCGCGTCCCTGCGCAGCTGGGGTTCGGCCGTCTCAAGTGGTGCTACACGACCCCCTGTGCCATCATCGCATCGGCCACCTTCAGGAACCCGGCGATATTGGCCCCCGCGGCCAGGTCTCCCTTCTTGCCGTATGCCTCCGCCGCCTGCACACACTGGTCGTAGATGGCGTTCATTATCTTCTTCAACCGGGCGTCCACCTCCTCGAACGTCCAGTCCAGACGCATGGAGTTCTGGCACATTTCCAGGGCGCTGGTGGCCACGCCGCCGGCGTTGGCGGCCTTGGCCGGTGCGAATGAGACGCCGGCTTCCTGGAACACCGCGATGGCCTCCGGGGTCGAGGGCATGTTGGCGCCTTCGCCCACGGCGATGCAGCCGTTCTTGACGAGCGTCTGCGCGGCGTCGCCGTCTATCTCGTTCTGCGTGGCGCTCGGCAGCGCGACGTCGCACGGCACGGTCCAGATGCCTTGCCAGCCCTCGCTGTACTTGGCGCTGGGATGGGCTTCTGCGTATTCGCGAATCCGGCCGCGCTCCACCTCCTTGATCCGCTTGACCGTGTCCACCTTGATCCCCTCTTCGTCAACCACATAGCCGCTGCTGTCGGATACGGCAATCACCTTGGCGCCAAGCTGCTGACACTTCTCGGCAGCATAAATCGCCACGTTGCCCGAGCCGGAAATCACGACCTTCTTGTCGGGCCAGTCGGTGTCGCGGTCGCTGAGCATCCGGGAGACCAGATACACAAGCCCATACCCGGTGGCCTCGGTGCGGACGAGCGACCCGCCCCAGCCCAGGCCCTTGCCGGTCAGCACGCCGGTGAAGGTATTCGTGAGCTTCTTGTACTGGCCGAACAGGTAGCCGATCTCGCGCCCTCCCACGCCGATGTCGCCGGCCGGTACGTCGGTGTCCGGCCCGACATGGCGGAACAGCTCGCTCATGAAGCTGCGGCAAAAAGCCATGACCTCGTTGTCGCTCTTGCCCTTGGGGTCAAAGTCGCTGCCCCCCTTGCCCCCGCCGATCGGCGTGGTGGTCAGCGCGTTCTTGAAGACCTGCTCAAAGCCGAGGAACTTGATGATGCCCAGGTAGACTGACGGATGGAAGCGCAGCCCCCCTTTATAGGGACCTATCGCGCTGTTGAACTGAACGCGGAACCCGCGGTTGACCTGCACCCTGCCCTCATCGTCGACCCACGGCACGCGGAACATTATCTGCCGTTCCGGCTCGATTAGCCGCTCCATGATCTTTGCGCGGGCCAGTTCCGGGCGCTTCTCGATAACAACCGCTACGGACTCGGCTACCTCGCGGACCGTCTGATGAAACTCGACCTCGCCGGGATTTCGGGCGGCAGCAAGCGCCATGATGTCTTCGATAAATTGACTGGACACTTTGGTTCTCCTGCGTCATTCTGCTTGCCGGCTGGACGCGGCAAGTCCTTGTATCGATTTCTGGAACAAGTTTAATCTAGCATCTTCCGCCGAAACTTGCCAATTAAGTTAACTAATAGTATTACTTACGCGTTCTTATACTTCTTGTCTGTGATTCCCTTGTATTCCCATAGTTTTGCTTATGACTCCCATGCTGGATGGGTATAATTATAGGAATCGGTGATAAGGGCTGGTAATAGGTCGGCCGTCTCGTGTGCCCCCATCTGCCAACGAGGGCGCCGGGCCGTCGTGCCGGCAGAAAGGCCGTAGCAATGGACACCAGGGTAATGAAAACGTTCTGCGATCTAGCCGACACGGGCAGTTTTTCCCGGACGGCCGAAGCGAACAACGTCTCACAGTCCGCCGTCTCACAGCAGTTGGCCAGGCTTGAGGCGACCTTTTCCACGCAACTGCTGAGCCGCAGCGGCGGGCTTGTTGTCCCGACAGACGCCGGCAAGGCGTTTTACCGCGGGGCAAGAGAAATACTGCGCCGATACGAGCAGATGATCACGGAGATGAAATCGGCGCTCGACACCGCCACCGGTGCGCTGCGAGTGGGAACGATCTACTCGGTTGGCCTGTATCTGCTGCACCCCTATATCCGCCAGTTCCTTCAGGCCTACCCGGAAGTGAACCTGCGCGTGGAATACACCAGTTGGGACCGGATAACCGCCGCTGTGCTGGGCGGCGAGATGGACCTGGGCGTGGTGGCCTACCCCGACAAGCACCGGTCCATCGAGATCATTCCCTTTATAGATGAACAGCTGGTGGTGGTGTGTTCGCCGGACCATCCGCTGGCGGGCAGTAAGCGCATCGGGCCGGCCGATCTCGCGGGCCGCAAGTTCATCGCCTTCGAGGCCAACATCCCAACACGCCGCAATATCGACCGCATCCTGAACAGTTTCCACGTGAAGGTGGACGTGGTCCTGGAGTTCGACAATATCGACACCCTCAAGCGAGCCGTCGAGGTAAACGCGGGCTTGAGTATCCTGCCAAAGGGCAACATCGAGAGGGAACTGGCCGAGGGGCACCTGACCTGTGTGTCCTTCCGCGATCCGGCCAAGTGGGTCAGGAAGCTCGCCATACTGCGCCGCCGCGGAAAGGCCAGGAGCAAGGCCGAACACATGTTCCTCAAGCTGCTGCGATCGGGGAAATAGTCGCCCGTTCACCCTTTGCCGTCGCCCGTCGCCGGGATTACCCCAGGGCCGCCCCGACGGGCAAGAAGAACTCGACGGTGCTGAAGGTGGTCGCCCGCAGCACGAAGGGGCGCGGCTGCTGGGGCAAGATCCTGATTCGATTCCGGAAGTAGGCCACGTCGACGGTTTGCATCGACTGCTGGCGGGCGGCGGGGGAGGGGGGATCAATTGCGAATTTCTGATCGCGGATTGCCGTTCGACATTCGAAAATCAACGCCCGCTGACCCCCAATCCCCTGTTCCCCAATTCCCCTTGCGGCTATGAAGCGCAGCGGAGTAGCCGTCAAGTGCATCCATTGGTTCGCCGCACTACTTTCGCAACGTGGGCTCAGGAATCGTGATCATGGCCGGCTCCGAGCGCCACTTCGTTTCTTCTTTTCCTACCCGTCCTTCCGCTACGATTCGCCAAAGTCCGGGTGCTACCTTGGACAAGGGAATCTTCACGTTGGGGTGCTGGGTCCAGCTCTCCCATCCGCTGCTGAAAATGTCCTTCGGGTGTATGAGTTCCGGCGTAATGGTTTGCGTCTCCGTGACCTTGCCCTGCGGGTTCAGCTTCTCCAGGCGAAGGATCGGCATTTCAGTGAGTATCGCCTTTGTGTGATCGAGAGCCAGTTCAAACTCCAGAGCACCTTGCTCGATTCTAAGGCGGCTAATATAGACAACAATCCCATGGGGATTGCCGGAGAGATCCTTCCAGAAGGCCTCATCCTCAATCCGGCGGATAGCCTTGATGATGTGCCCGCGGGCTCCGGCCTTCCTTTTATCTCTGTACATAGCCACGAGGTCGGGGATCGCCTGCTTCGTCGCCATGTGCATGAGCTCGGCAGCATAGGGCCGGCTTGCCGACGTCAAGCAGCGCACCGCGGCAATGCGCCACGTGTAGTCCGTATGACTAAGGAGCTCCTTCACACGGCCTATGATCTTCTCTTGTTCTTTTCGCGTGACCATCTCTGTGCTTGGGTATATCTTTGTGGGAGAGAACCAGAACGTGGTCCCTTCTCCCAGTTTACGCAACGCCCTCAGGCGCAGCGAATCGGGCAGCTTCTTATCGAAAACCTTCGCCATGAGGAGTTCTCTGCCTCGTGGTGAGCAGAATGATGGATAGGTTCCGTTGGGCCCGGTGCCGAGCTCCGCTGAAAGCTCGATCGCCCTCCAGCAATCCTCGGGAATACAACTCTCCATAAGCCAATTAAAGAGCTGCTGCTCGAGAGACGCCCACCCCTTCGACTTTCCGCCGAAGTAGCCACCGCCAAACTCCTTCTTGTGCTTTCCGATCCATTCGAAAATGGCTTTGTTTCTCCTCCTGTGGTCCCGAATCGTCCCGAGTTCACGGATTTTCGCGATTCTGGGCAAGTCACTCCGCACTTGAGCCAACATGGCGTCCCAGTCTTGGCCCTTCTTGGGGAGCAGGTACAGGGGGCCGGGATTCATCTGTTGCTGAGGCACGAGTACTTCTCCGCTCTTTGCGAGGGCTCGTATGCCAGACACGACTGTGCGATACCCTTTTTCACCCGCCTCCTTTGTTGGGCGCTTGAGAAACAGCAATGCCTTCACGATTTGGGGAGGCGCCTTCTTGGCGTTGGACTTCCGCAACCACTGAGGAGGCCCGAGCTTGTATAGGCCCCCATTCGTGACGACTATCTCTTGCCCAGCCCGTATGTCACTGCCTTTGAGAACACTGATCGTTTTGTACCTGCTGGGAAGGACGCCCGCCTTGGGTTCGGCGGGTTCACCAACGACAATTTCGTCAGCTTTTATTGTCATGTAGCGAATTGAAAGTGTGGGCAAGACCTCAGCCAGAACTTGGCTGGGCAGCGCGGTGCATAGAACGGCACACATCCAGAGGACCATCACTCGGATTGGCATCATGACAACACCCTCGAATCATCTATTACGGAGAACGAGTCGCAGACAGTGTGCCTTGTGCGTCTTCGATCTTGCCGGCGTATCGACGCGCCGGCGCCCAGCGGATTATCGTCCGCAATGCTCATACTCCCACCGGCGGATGGGCTAACCGCCCCATCCCCGCCAAGTACAGATTACCCGAAAACGCTTGCCGGGGCAAAACGGATTTGCCCGCCCCCGGGGGGCGGGATAGTATCGGGCAGCGCAAGGGGGGGAATTCCGGCTGGGGGCGGAATGAGTGCGTATAATATGCGTGAGTACGGCGAGGCGGTCTGAAAGCGGCCGCCTTCTTCATGCGCCTGCCTTGAACGCCGAAACCAGACCTCCCCCCCTCGGGGCCCATGGGGCCCGGGGGATGCGGACCGCAAGATCATTTGAGAAAACGAGTTAGGGCCCTTGGCCGTTTCTCGCTGCGGCGATGTGACCCGGGAGGGCCAAAGGCCGGGGTATTGCGGTAAACGATTGAAAAACAAAGCCTTGTGAGTTCTCCGCCCGATCCGCCGTGGGGAGGCGGTTCAGCCGCGGGGCGGGAGTCGGCCAGCTTTTGGCCGCGCGGAATAGTCGAGACCTTTTCTCAAATACGCAGAGTCCAGCGCGGCAGGGGCCGGCGTCTGAAAGTTCTTTGAACCAGGCCCAAAACCTTGCACATGGTGGCCAAAAAGTGCAAGGTTGCGAAACGGACGTAATGCCTTGGAAATGCGGGGGTTGACCCCTCATTTTGCGCCCCGAAACCTTGCACTTTATCTCGAAAAAAAGTGCAAGGATGTGCAAGGTTCCTGGCGGATGTTAGAGGTTGTCCAGGATGTGGCCGAGCTTGTCCTTCTTCGCCCGCAGGTACTCCCGGTTGTGATCGTGCGGCGGGATTTTCGCAAGGTTTGCCAGGCCCGCGCGCAGGCCGGTTGGTCATTGTGCACGTGAGATGCCGTATTTGTTTATGCGGTACCGCAGCTTGTCCCGGCTGATGCCCAGCGCACGAGCTGCCTCGGACTGATTCCAGTTGCTGGCGGTCAGTGCTTCGAGGATGACGGCCGTCTCGGCCGCGGTCAGGGCTGATCCGCCTTCAGGCTGCACCGACTGCACCGGCCGGACCAGTCCGCTCGGCAGGTGCTCCAGACGGATACAGAGCGGAGTGTCTCGCGCGGCCTCCGGCGAACAACAGAGCAGACACGCCCGCTCAAGGACGTTCTGAAGTTCCCTGACATTTCCCGGGAAATCATAGCCGGACAAAACCCCAAGAGCTTCCGAGGACAACGTGGGAGTCGCGATGTTCATATCCATTGCAAGGTGTTTGAGGAAATGCTTCGCGAGCAGCGGAATGTCCTCCTTTCGCCGCCGCAGCGGCGGCATCTCTATCGGAAAGACATTCAGGCGGTAATACAGGTCCTCGCGGAACCGGCCCAAGCGGGTGTCTTCGGCCAGGTTTCGGTTGGTCGCCGCAATGATACGGGCATCGCATCTGGCCGGGGAGGTCGCCCCCAATCGGACGATCTCCTTGTCCTCCAGGACCCGCAGGAGCGTCACTTGGATATCAGCGGACACTTCGGCGATCTCGTCGAGGAAGATGGTGCCTCCGTCGGCCAGTTCAAAGCGTCCGAGCTTCTTTTGGACAGCTCCGGTGAAGGCGCCGGCCTCGTGCCCGAACAACTCACTTTCCAGAAGGGTACTCGGCAAGGCCGCACAGTTTACCGGGATGAACGGATGGTCGCTGCGGTTGCCCTTGGCGTGGATCAACCTTGCGGCCACCTCCTTGCCCGTGCCCGTCTCCCCCAACAGCAGCACCGTCGCGCCGGAAGCGGCGACGCGCGCAATGAGACTCCTGGTCTGCTGTATGGCTGCGGAATCGCCCACCATTTCCTGCGGCTGCCGCATTGTCTCTTTGAGCCCGCGATTCTCCTTTCGCAGGCGATCCCACTGGGAGGAATTGACCACCGCAATGGCGGCTAGATTTGCAAACACCTGCGCAAGCTGGCGATCGGTTTCGCTGAACTGGTGCTCCTGCACGGGATTCAACACCTCGACCACGCCCAGCCGCTGATCCCTGTGAATTAGCGGGGCCGCGATCAGGCTGCGAGTCTCGAAGTTCACGAGTGTATCGATCTTCTTGAAATGAGTGGGCTCACTGGTGACGTCGTTGATGATGGCCGCCTGGCCGCTTTCAAGGACCTTCGCGGAGATCCCTATGTCCATCTCGTACTCCGTTTTGATCAGTTCATCCGCCCGTCGCCCCACGGCGGCACAGAAGACCTGCTTTCCGCGAGACTTATCCAGCATGATTACGCTTGCCGCCTCGGCCCGCATTACGGCTGCGGCAGCCCGAACAATGGCGTCCAGTGTCTCCTCGAGGGTTTGTGTCGCGTTGATGGCTGCCGAAGCATCCAGCAATGCGCCAAGCGACTCCGACGAAAACTGTAGTTTCTCACCCATGGATGGGATCTGCTTGTATGCGGCGCGTTGGCGACAGTATCAACCGCTTTGGCCCCACCTGTCAAGCAAGATCAGCAAACCCCGGGAGAAAAAGAAAAAGGGTCAGGAAGAATTTTTCCCTGACCCCTTTCTCTCTCCCTCTTTCCACGCGTTAGAACCCCTGCTCGATAGTGACAAGTTCCGACGCGATCGGGTCCGCGAAGGTGTTTTGCCCGGCAAGGTCACTGGTGATCCAGTCGCCACCGGCGTCCCCGTCAAACGGCGTCAGACTCTGGGGGCTTCTGTCCAGTGTCCACATTAGGTCCACCCCGCGAGCGCACGCGCCGTTGGTCTTCGCAGAGCCCGGCGTTGGTGCCGGACGCTTGGGCCTTCGCCTTCGCCCCGGCCGGTTATCAGGGCCAAAACGGTCACGTCGTCCTCCTGCGGGACCGATCCGCGGAAATCGTCCGCCGCGCTGACCACCCGATCAACCAGCTGCGCCGCCGGCCCGGCCGGGTTTGCCACAATCGCCTCCGTCAGGCGGTCCATGCCGAAAAACTCATTCCCGGGCGAGGTCGACTCCGTAATCCCATCCGTCACCAGCACCAGGCCCGTGCCCGGCGCGAGCGTCTTGTGCAAAGTCTCAAAACCTCCGTCGGTCACGGCGATTGGCGGGCCCGACGCCTTGCCCAGTAGCGACACCTGCCCCTGCGGGTCGATTATCACCGGGGAAAGGTGGCCCGCGTTGATGTACTGAAGCTCACCGCTGTCCGGATGAAGCAGGGCCAAAAACAGCGTTATGAACATCTGCTCCGGCAGGTTGTGCCCGAGCAGCGTGTTGGTCTGCTCGACGATCGACGACAGGTCGCCGCAGAATGCGGTCGTGCTGCGCAAAGCCGCCTGAAGGCTCGTCATCGCCATCGCCGCGGAAAGCCCCTTGCCCGAAACGTCGCCCACCGCGAAGGCCACATGCCCGTCGGACAACCGCCAAACGTCGCAGTAGTCTCCGCCCACCCACATCGCGGGCTCGTAGTGCGCCGCCAGGTCCACGCCGCTTATCTGGTCGAGGTTTTGCGGCGTCAGCTGCGACTGGATCTCCCGCGCCGTCGTCAGTTGTTCCTCCAGCACATCGTGTTGGGCCCGGATTGCCCTTGCCATAATGTTGCCGCTCAGGAGCGTGCGCTGCTCGAGGTCTTCCAATACGGCTACGGGGTCGGTCTGTCCTTGTGTAGCGTTCATGGCTCGTTCTCCCTTTGTTTCCCAGTGGGCGACTCTCATGCTGCCCATCTGCTAATAACAAATGCAATCTCTGTGCCGGACGCCTGCGCACCGTCACGGCGTGCGCGGGCAGCCGCGATGTATCTCCAAGCTACAACAGCGGTTACAATCGCGAGAAACCGCACAAGATCGCCCCCGAAGGCTGAAAGGAGCACATGCAAAACACCCGCCGGTTGGGGAATATTCCCCACCTGTGCGCAGGATCACCCACCCAGTTGTTGCGCAAACGTTGCTTCAGTGGGCCGAGGCCGGCCGTGAACGCTGACAGCTTTTCGACATGAGCACAGAGACGCACCCGAGACTGACAGCGGCGGCTGAGGTTGGGCTTTGGCCAGGAAGAGGGCCAGGAAAGCTTTTTCCCTGACCCCTTTGGCCCTCGCCTTTTCACCGCCTTAGAACTCCCGCTCGAAAGTGTTGAATTCCAGGGCGCTCACGTCTGCGAAGGTGTCTTGCCTGGCGAGGTCATTGGTGAGCCAGTCGCCAGCGGCGCCCTCGTCAAACATCGTCAGACTCTGGGAGCTGCTGTCCAGTGTCCGCGTCGTGTCCGCCCCGCCGACGCTGTAGAGCTCCGCGTCGGTCCGCAGGGGGCTGTCCCATACTCCCAGTGTGTCCATCCCGCCGTCGAGACCAAGCGTGTCGTCGTCGGCCCCCGGCAGATACTCGTTGAGCGTAATTGGTTCGGCCGCGATATCCACCGACAACCTGGTCGCACGGTCATGGATCGTCGGAAAGTACTCGGTGCCAGGCAGCTCCGTTCGCGGGATTATGGGGATGGGGTTATACTCGGCCCATACCATGCTGTCGATCCGGGCCTGCATCGAGTTCTTCACGTGCAGGAGAGAGTCGTCGATCCCCTTGTTATTCGCCTCGTCAAACTCGTCGACATTGTCCGTCGGGTCGATGATGATCCCGACGTAATAGCTGCCGGTAGCCAGCGAAATCGGGAAGTTAGCCAGCACGAGGTCGGCGTCGGCCTTGGCGCCGGGGGCCAGGGACGAGATGCTGACCTGGCCGAGGAAGTGGTCGCCGCTGGTGATCGTGGTATCGTTCGAGGCATAGAAGTCCACGTAGAACTGGCCGGCACCGGCGGTGCTGCCGTTGCGGATGTCGAAGTGGGCTTCCCACGGCTGCCCCGAGTAGACCGTGTCGGGGCCGAACCAGCTCCAGGCGTCGCCGGCGTTGTAGAGGTCGGGCCGATGGTTGGGGTTGCGATCCAGCCCGTCGACCACCTCGATGTACCAGGAGTTGCTCCCCCCGTAGTTCTGCAGGTACCAGCGGTTGTTGCTGTAGGCGACCTCGTAGTAGGCCAGCACGTCGGTCGGCGACGCGTCGGACTTGTTGTCGTCGGAGTCGGTGATCCAGACGCCGAGGTAATCGGTGGGGTCTGACGGGTTATAGCTGTACCCCCAGGCTGTGACGGCGTGGCCGTAGCTCCCGCCCACCAGCCCCAGCGCGGTCCCGTAGCCGGCATGCAGAAACGTGTCGACGGCCGACATTGCATTGGCGTCGATCATCTGATTCTGGAAGTAGTCGCCGAACGTCTCGGTCGGAGGAGGATAGAACCCGCCGCCGGGCACGTCGACCTGGGACCAGCCCGCTGTCCAGGGCCCGGTGTATGTCCCCTCGAACCACCAGCTCCAGCCGTAGCGCATCTGGCCCCCCTCGTCGGTCCAGTGGTCCTGGAAGTACTCGAACATCTGGTCGGTCGTCGTCATGCCGTCCACGAAGCCCCAGCCGGTCCATTCCAAGATGTTGGAGGCTGCGGCTGCCCAGCACATCAGGTCGTCCCCGGGGTCGTTGTCGCTCTTCTCGGCGTCAACCCACTTGCCGCCCCAGTGGTCCTCAAGCATGTAGTGCTGGATGCCCAGGAGGTCCACGGTCGGCCCGGGAAAGGGAAACTTCGACACGCTGGGTTCGCCCCGGCCACCCAGAGGGCCTTGCTCGGATTGGCCGCCTGTCGAGGTGTTGTTCTCACTCGGCTGTGCGATGATCGCGACGTTGTTCAGGTCATCGCCCGGGATCGATGGCTCGGCGAAGATTGCCCCTGCCATAACGTCCCCGCTCAGGAGCGTGCGCTGCTCAAGTTCTTCCAATACTACCACGGGTTCTGTTTGTCGTTGTGTGGCGTTCATGGCTCGTTCTCCTTTTCGCTTTCCAGCCGGCGACTCCCAAGCCGCCCATCGCCGATGAGAAATGCAACCTCTGTGCCGGACGTCTGCGCACCGTCACGGCGTGCGCGGGCAGCCGCGATGCATCTCCCAGCTACAAAAGTGGTTACGGTCGCGAGGAACCGCACAAGATTGCCCCCGATGCCGGAAAGGACGTCGGGCAAAGCACGTGCCGGCTAGGTAATATTCCCCACCTGTGCGCAGCATCACCCACGCCGGCTCTTGCGCAAACGTTGCTTCAGTGGGCCGAGGCCGGGCGCCGGGAGGCTATTGACCTGCTGCGCCTTAGGATTTGCTGCGTATGTACCTGTCGATGGCGGCAGCGGCGGTTTTGCCGTCGCCCATCGCCAGGATCACCGTAGCCCCGCCGCGGACGATGTCACCCCCGGCAAACAAACCAGCAATGCTGGTCATCCGATTCTCGTCCACCTCAATGTTGCCCCACTTGTTGAGCTTCAGATCAGGACAGGTCGAGGTAAGCAGCGGATTTGCCCGCGTACCGATGGCCACCACGGCGATGTCGGCGGGCAGCTCGAACTCGCTGCCCTCGATCGGCACGGGGCGCCGCCGCCCGGAATCATCCGGCTCGCCGAGCCTCATTCTCTGCATTCGCACGCCGCGGACCCAGCCCCTGTCATCGCCAAGTATCTCCAGGGGGCTTGCCAGAAAGATGAACTCGATGCCCTCCTGCTCGGCGTGGTGTATTTCCTCGATCCTGGCGGGCATTTCCTTGCGGCTTCGGCGATAGGCCAGTATCGCCCGCTCGGCCCCGAGCCTTTTTGCGGTTCTCACGGCGTCCATGGCGGTGTTGCCGCCCCCGAAGACGACGGCGGCGGCCCCTCGCAGGATCGGCGTGGCGCTGGCGGGCTTGTACGCGCCCATCAGGTTCACGCGGGTCAGGTACTCGTTGGCGGAGTAGACTCCTATCAGGTTCTCGCCGGGGACGCCCAGGAACATGGGCAGGCCCGCCCCGTTGGCTACGAAGCACGCGTCGAACTGGTCCATCAGCTGGGCGACTGTAACAGTCCTGCCGACGACCACGTTGCATTCGATCTTCACCCCCATGGCCTCGAGCGCGCCCACCTCGCGGTCTATTATGTGCTTCGGCAGGCGGAACTCCGGGATGCCGTACCTCAGCACCCCGCCGGTGGCGTGCAGGGCCTCGAAGATGGTCACCTCGTGGCCCATCCGCGCAAGTTCCCTTGCGGCGGTCAGCCCGCCGGGACCGCTGCCGACCACGGCTACATGCCTGCCGGTCGGTTCGGCCTCGGACTGCGGCGGCTCGAGATGCTCACCGGCCCAGTCCGCCACGAACCGCTCCAGCCAGCCGATGGCCACAGGATCGCCTTTCTTGCCGCGGATACAGTCGGCCTCGCACTGTACTTCCTGCGGACAGACGCGGCCGGCAATTGCGGGCAGGGCGTTGTCGGCCCGAAGGATCTCGGCCGCGCCCGCAAAGTCCGCCTCGGCGACCTTCTCGAGGAACTCGGGAATCCTGACGGCCACCGGGCAGCCCTGGATGCACGGCTGATCCTTGCACATCAGGCAGCGTTTGGCCTCCTCGACGGCGGCGGCCTCGCTCAGGCCGAGGTTGACCTCCTCGAAATTCCCCGCCCGCACCGCCGGATCCTGCTCCGGCATCTTCACGCGGTCGATGGCCATTCGCTGCTTGCCGGTGAGCTTCTCGGTCATTCGTTGCCCTTGGGGCCCTTTGCGGCGGGCGGATTCAGGCGGCAGGCGTGGTCGTCATATGTGCTCTGCCGGGTCATGAGCTCCTTGAAGTCGACATTGTGGCCGTCGAATTCAGGCCCGTCCACGCAGGCGAACTTCGTTTCGCCGGCGATGCTCACGCGGCATCCGCCGCACATCCCCGTACCATCGACCATAATCGGATTCAGGCTGACGATTGTCTTTATGCCCAGCGGGCGGGTCTGCTCCGCCACCGCCGCCATCATCGGCACCGGTCCGACGGCAAAGACGGCATCCGGCCTGCGGGCATCATCGGCCAGCAGTTCGCCCAGCGCGGCGGTCACAAAGCCTTTCATACCGAGCGAGCCGTCCTCGGTGGTCACGAGTACTTCCTTGCAGAAAGCGGCCAGTTCGTCGCGGAGGATCACCTGCGGACTGCCCCGGCCTCCGATAATCGCGGTCAGGTCGTTGCCGGCGTCGGCCAGGGCCCTGGCAAGGGGAAAGAGCACGGCCGTTCCCACGCCTCCCCCGACGCAGGCGACCTTACCCCATTTCTTGATCTCGGTGGGCTTGCCCAGCGGTCCGGCGACGTCTCGGATGGCCCCGCCAACGGGTATCGCCGCAATCTGCTGCGTGCCCGTTCCGATCGCCTGGACGATCAGGGTGATGGTGCCGGCCTGGTCGTCCGCGTCGGCGATGGTCAGGGGGATTCGCTCCGCGTCCTGGTCGGCGCGAACGATCACGAACTGTCCCGCCATTCGTGCGGCCGCCACCCGCGGGGCCTCGACGACCAACCGGTGAACCTGCGGGGCGAGGATCTCGTTACTGATTACGCTGAACATTCACCAGTGCCCTCTGCTTCTTGGAGCAGGGAAAAGAGACGCGTATCTTACACAAATGCGGCGGCCGGCGGCAACAGAAACGCCCGACCGCCGGTCGTCGCTTTTAGGGATATGGGGGCGATACCTGTCCTCGTTTCGGGGGTTTCATTGGGTTAAAGGTGTTCGCTGCGCCGGGACAGGAGCTTGCTTCTTATGTGGTTTTGGCCTAGGATTCCTCGGTGGTCGGCTGCGGGGCTGGGCTTGGCGACGGCCGGCATGCCCGGACCCAAGAGGTCGGCTTACCGGAGAGGTATCGCCGTGAAACATGTGACCGGATCGTCGGGCGCCAGGGTAATTATCCTGGCGATGTTGTGTCTTGCCGTAGTGGCGTCGGCCCAGGAGAAACGGGACCCCGCGCTCGACAAGTACTACATCGCCAACTCCCTGTGCTCGCGGCGCTTCTACAAGCTCGCTGTTGCCGAGTACAAGGAATTCCTCACCAAGTATCCCAAGCACGCCAAGGTCCCCAAGGCCAAGTGGGGCCTGGCGATCAGCCTGTACAATCTGGGCAATAGCAAGGAGGCCGAGCCGCTGTTCAAGGGCCTCGCCGCCAGCAAGGAAATCCCCGACCAGGAGATGCTGCACAATCTCTGGGGCTCGTGCCTGCTTGAGCAGAAGAGCTTTCCCGAGGCTGAGAAGGCCTTCACGTGGTCGATCAAGAACGCCAAGGACCCCGCCAGCGCCCGGACGGCCAACGCCCGCGTGGGGCTTATCGAGGCGCTGTACCTTCAGAACAAGTGGGCCGATGTCATCAATGTCAGCGACGAGATGCTCAAGGCGGCGCCGAAGTCGCCGCACCTGCCGAAGATTCGCTACGAGGGCGCGGTGGCGCGTGCGAAGCTGAAGCAGTACGCCCCGGCCGTCAAGGTGTTCCAGGAGATAGTCGAGGGCTCCAAGGACGTCGCACTGGTGCACCGTGCGATATTCCAGCAGGCCGAGTGCAAGCGACAGACCGACAAGCTCGCCGAGGCGACCGACCTGTACGAAACCGCCGCCAAGACGAAGAAGGGCATCTACAGCGAGTACGCGCACTACAACCTCGGCCTGGTGCTGTTCCTCCAGAAGAAGTACGTCGATGCGATCACCGAGCTGACCGGGTTCCAGAAGGCATACGCCAAGACCAAGCTCCACTGGGAGGCGAAGCTCTATATCGGCCGCGCGCACCTGGAACTGAGGGACTACAAGAAGGCCCAGAGCGTGCTCAAGCAATTGACGAACCAGGGCCCGGTCGCCGCCGCGGCCACGCTGTGGTTGGCCAGGACCCACGCACGCCGGAACGATCACGCCAAGGTTGTTGGCATGCTGACGCCGGCCGTCGCGGACGTGAAGTTCCAGAAGGACCCGTCGCTGTCCGGGATGCTCTACGAGCTTGCTGCGGCGCACATGAATCTGCGCAAGTACGAGGCCGCAGCCGGCGTGTACGCCCGCGCGCGGGCCGTCGGCAAAGGTGACGAGCTTATCGAGTTCCACCGCCTTCAGGCCTACTGCCTGCACCGGGCGGGAAAATTCGCCGAGAGCATGGTGCTCTGCGACGCCTTCCTGAAAAAGTACCCCAAGCACGCCAAGGTCCCCGACGTTATCTTGACGAAGGCCGAAAACCTGATGCTGCTGAAGAAGGAGGCTCAGGCCCTCCCGCTGTACGACAAGTTCCTCTCGACCGCCCAAAAGCACAAGGACGCGAACCTCGTCCGACTGCGACGCGCACAAATCTACGCCGGGCAGAAGAAGTGGGCTTCCGCGGTCGAAAACCTCGTGGCCCTGCTGGAAGGCGACCACACGGCGCGCATCTTCGACCAGGCGTGGTTCCTCGCCGGCGACTGCTATCTCCAGCTCAAGGAATGGGACAAGGCCATCGAGGCGTTCGAGGCGTTCATTAAGGAAGAGCCCAATCAGGCAAATATCGACACGGCTATGTGCAACCTCTCGCTGGCCCACCAGCGCAAGGACAACCCGGCAAAAGCCATCGAGATCCTCACCGAGCTGATCACCGAGCAGTACGGTTGGCCCATCACCGAGAGATCGAAGCCGACCGTGAAGGGCAAGAAGCCCAAGCGGATCAAGAAGCCCAAGGGCCCGGCCAGGAAAAAGAGGCCCGAGGCCCAGTGCTCGCACCTTCAGAAGGCCCGGGTGGAACTGGGGCGCCTGCTGTACGAGGCCGGTCGCCTCGACGAGGCCCGCAACGTGCTGCTGGACGCCCTCGAGACATACCAGCGACTGAAGCAGGCGGGCGACGGAAACGCCGAATACTATCTGGGATGGATAGCGCTGAAACAGGACCGGCAGGACCATGCCGCCAAGTACTTCGCGGCGCTCGGTAAGTTCCCCAAACATCCGTTCGCCGCGGATGCGGCGCTGCAGGCGGCGATCGTCCAGATTCGCAACAACAGCATCGGCCCGGCGCTGAAGACGCTGCAGAAACTGCTGCTGGACAACCCCCAGCACCCCAAGGCCGACCAGGCAACCTATTATGTGGGGCTCTGCTACGCGCGCCTGGGCAAGTACACCGAGGCGCTGCCCTACTTCAAGACCGTCCTGAGCACCTACGCCACCAGCGACAAGGCCGACAACGCGATGTACTGGCAGGCGCGGTGCCAGGAGAAGGGCGACAAGGAGACCGGTCCCGCCCTGGCGACCGAGACCCTCAAGGCCTTCCTGAAGAAGTTTCCCAAGTCCGAGATGCTCACCGACGCGATCCTGGACTTGTCGAAACTGGAGTACGACGCAAAGGAATACGACCAGGTTATCGAGCGCATGACGGAGGTGCTCGGCCCGGATCTCGACAAGCCCGTCGCGGCGGCGCTGCGCAACAGGGCGCTGTACCTGCTGGGATGGAGCTACTTCAAGACAAAGAAGATGGACGCCGGCGCCAAGGCCTTCGAGGCCATGACCAAGACCGTTGCAAAGGGTGGTACGCCGACGCAGATGACCCCGTCGGCCTACTTCCAGGCCGGAGAGGCGCGCATGAGGCTCAAGGAGTACGCCCAGGCGCTGGAGCACTTCTCAAAGGCCGTCTCGACTGCCAAGCCGGCCAGCGATATCCACGCCTCCTCGCTGCTGCGCCGGGCCGAATGCGAGGCCTTGATGGACAAGTGGAAGGAATCGCAGGCCACCGCCGGCCTGTTCCTGAGCACCTACGCCAAACACAAGCTGACGCCCCGCGGGCATTTCACGCTGGGCTGGGCCATGGAAAACCAGAAGCAGTATCCCAAGGCCATCGAGTCCTACCGGGTCGTCACCGCCGGCGGCAAGAACAACGCCCTCACCGCCCGGGCACAGTTCCAGATAGGCGAGTGCTTCTTCGCGGGCAATAAGCTCGACGAGGCCGTCAAGGAGCTCGTCCGGGTCGAGTCGAAGTACAGCTTCCCCGAATGGTCCTCCAAGGCCATCCTGGAGCTCGGCCGGGTGCGCGAGGCCCAGGACATGGAAGAGGAAGCGATGGCGAGGTATAAGGAAGTGATTACGCGGTTCCCCAAGACCGCCGCGGCAACCGTTGCCAAGAACCTGTTGAAGAAGCTTGACTGACAAGCTGGAAAGGAAGTCTCTCATTATGATGCTGAAAACGAAATCAGCGATTCCCCGAATCGCAGTGGTGGCCGTTGCGTTGGTCGTGCTGGTGCTGGTCGGCCGGGCAATGGGCCAGGACCTCAAGAAGGTAGCCGATGCCGTGGGGGGCGAGACCAAGGGGCCCTCAAGCCTGCTGGACCTTGTCATTGCGGGTGGGTACGTGATGATCCCGATCGGCCTGTGCTCGGTGCTGGCGGTGGGCTTCGCGTTGGAGCGGCTTGTCAGCCTCCGGCGCGAGAGGATCATGCCGGAGAATTTCCTGCCGGGCCTGAAAGAGGTCTTCAACGGGGCCGACGATTCCGACGAGGGCGTTGAGTTCTGTCAACAGAGGCCCTGCCCGATCAGCAACGTCCTGAAGGCGGGGATCGCCCGCCTTCCTCAGGGGACGGGCGCCATCGAGAAGGCCATCGAGGACGCCGGCAAGCGCGAGGTTGACAAGATGAAGCGGAGCCTCCGCCCGCTGTCGGTCATCGCGACCATCTCGCCGCTGCTGGGCCTGCTGGGAACGGTCTATGGCATGATCGGTGCGTTCCAGGCCGCCTCAGCGATGGGCGTGGGCAAGGCCGACAGGCTGGCCACCGGAATCTACGAGGCCCTGGTGACCACCGCGGCGGGGCTGACCCTGGCGATCCCCGTTCTGGTCGTTTACGAGATCTTCTGCACCCGCGTCGACAAGCTGGTCGACCGGATGGACGATCAGGCCCTGGATTTCCTCGAGTACGCCGCTTACGGCAAATAGGCGCTCCAGGCCGCGCCCGCGAGCGAGTAAGGAAAACCCACGATGAGATTGCCACGCAAAACCGAAACACAAGGCAGGATCATCAACATTACGCCCCTGCTGGACGTGATGTTCATCCTGCTGATCTTCTTCATGGCCACTACGACGTTCAAAGAGGAAGAGTTCGACATAATGGTGAACCTTCCCGACGCCAGCAAGAAGCGTGCGGTCCTGAGCAGCGCGTCGAAGCTGATCGTCATCAACGTCCGCGGCGCCGACCGCAACAAGGAAGACCCCCTCTACGTGATCGCCGGGCAGCGCGTGAACCTGCTGCAACTGCGCGACATCGTGGCCGACGGCGTGAAGAACAACGTGAATCAGAAGGTGCTGATCCGCGGCGACAACCATGCGTTCTGGGGCGACGGCGCAAGGGCGCTGGCGACCTGCCGGGCCGCTGGAGTGATCGAGGCCAACGTGGGGTTCGACTACAACCCCACCGAGTGAACGCCTATGGGAGCCGGACATGGCTGACAACCGGAAAAACACGAACGACAAGCCCAAGCCCCTGGGGCCCCGCGGCGGCAAACGCCGGGCGGTCCGATACATAGTTATCGCAATCATCGCGGCGCTGCTGTTGTCACCGTTCATAGCGGGGGCCGTTGTTGCGAACCTCTACCCAAAGACGTGGAAGGCCTACACCTCCAGAAACGCCTTCCCGGTGCTTATGGCGGACGGGTCGAGCCGGATGATGGCCTGGGAGCAGCCGGATCTGATCGCCGGCGAGGTGAACGCCGCGCCGGACAACCTCTCTTCGTGTCTTTCGTCGGACGGAAAGACGCTTATCTTCTCGCGGCGCGGCGAAGGCGGCAAGGCGGACCTGTTCGTCTCGCAGTTTGACGGTGCCGGCTGGTCGGCGCCCGCGCCGCTGGTGACGATCAACTCCGACGAGTTCGACGAGACCGACCCCTCGATAACGCTGGACGGAAAGCACCTGCTGTTCAGCTCCGACCGCCCGGACGGCTCGGGCGGGTTCGACATCTGGGTCGCGCCGATGACCGAGCGCGGGTGGGGCTCGCCGGTGCACCTGGGGCCCAGGATCAACAGCGAGTTCAACGAGCGCGGGCCTTGTACGAACCCCGGCAAGGACAAGCTGTACTTCTCGTCCGACCGCCCCAAGGTCGAAACGTCCGCGGGCGATCGGCGGCGATTCTGGCAGCACCTGGTCCAGGGCAAGATCCCCAGCGACTACGACATCTTCGTAGCCGACGACATCAACCTGTCCGATGACGCCAACCCGCTGCGCGACAGGAAGCTGCGCGAGATGATCATCGCGAAGCTCGGGGGCAGCAAGGAGACCGAAGCAGCCGTCGAGCGGGCGCTGGACTGGTTCACGCGCACGCAGGAACCGGACGGGCGGTGGGACTCGACCAAGTTCGGCGGGCAGGATATCGCGGCTACCAGCTTCGTCACCCTGTGCTATTACGGATGGGGAGAGCGGCACGACAAGCCCGGCAAGTATCAGAAGCCCCTCAGCAAGGCGGTGGAGTGGCTTACCAAGGAGTGCATCAGGCGCAAGGGGAACTTTGCCCAGGGCGTCAGGCAGGGCATGTACGGTCAGGGGTTCGCCACCATCGCGCTGGCCGAGGCATACGGGATAACCAAGGACCCCACCCTGCGCGAGCCGTTGGAGATGGCCGTCAAGGTCATTGTCAAGGCCCAGCACCCGGACAACGGCGGCTGGCGATATGAGCCGAAGCCCGTGGCGGGCGACACGTCGGTTTTCGGCTGGCAGGTGATGGCGCTTTACAGCGCCCGCAGGGCCGGCATCAAAGTGCCCGAAGAGTGCTTCACCCGCGCCAAGCGATGGCTGGATACCGTCAACTCCGGCGAGCACGGCGGACTGTACAGTTATCAGGGCAACAAGAGCCCGACGCCCCCCATGACGGCCGAGGCCATGTTCTGCAGGCAACTGCTGGGCGCTTCGCCCTCGGATCCCCGCCAGCAGGAGTCGGCCGCCTATCTCGTGTCGACAGAGTCGGGCGGCAAAGGGCACGGCAAGAACCTTCCGACCCCCCAGTCTGTCAGCAACCTGTATCACTGGTACTACGGGGCGCTGGCGATGTACCAGCACCAGGGACCCGACTGGGAAAAGTGGAACAACGAAGTGCGGGAGCTGTTCGTGCAGCGCCAGATAAAAAAGGGCCAGCATGCGGGCACGTGGTCGCCCGGCAGGTGGAAACCGGCCGGACGCGTCATCGGCACGGGGATGGCTACGCTGTCGCTGGAAGTCTATTACCGCTACCTGCCGATGTACCAACTGGAGGGCCTGGGCGCCGAACCGCACATGAAGGAGGCCGAAAAGGTCGGCGACCTGGTGCTCAAACCCAAGCCCGTTCGCACCATGGCCAAGGTGTTCCTCGCCATTCCGCTGCTGGCCCGCCACATCGAGGCGATCAGCACGCCCAGCAGCGAACACTCGATAACCTTCTCCGAAAACGGCGACTACGCCTACTTCGCCTCGAACCGTGTCGGCGGGTACGGCGGATACGACATCTACCGCAGCCGCGTGATATACGGCGTGATCCAGATCCCGGAGAATGTGGGCGATCCGATCAACACGCAGGACAACGAGACCTCGCCGGTGCTGGGTGCGGGCGGATTTGAGATGATCCTGAGCTGCGACCCCCTCCAGGATGACCGCCAGGACATGCTGCTGTACCGCACGCGCCTGACGCCCATCTCCGGTCTTCAGGCGGGGCTGGCGTTTCTCGACAGCATCAAGTGGTGGCTGCTGGCCCTGGTGGGGGGGCTGCTGACGCTGCTGGCGCTGCTGCTGTGGTGGCTCAAGGCGGAGAATCGCGAGCAGGCCTCCCTGCTGGCAAAGTGCATGTTCGGCTCGGGGGCCGCCCACGCGCTGCTGCTGATGCTGCTGAGCATCTGGATGATAACCGCCGCGCTGTCCGAGGCGTTGGGCAACCCGATGTCGATCAGCGTCGACGCGGACTCGCTGGCCAGTGAAAAGCTCGCGATGAAGATCCGCGAGGAAGTGACCGAGCTGGACGTCACGCCCGAACCGGTCCACGTGATATCCAACCGCCGGCCGATGCCGCTGCCCACCATCAAGCCGATCGAAATCGCGCCGACCGCGATGGCAAGGTCAAACTTCAAGATCAATCCCACCGACATGAAGGTCGAGACCACCGAGATAGCGACGATCGAACCGCAGGAGAGCCCCAGGCGCGACGTGAGGAAAGTCCAACGCATCACGTTCCTCACCGACGTCAAGCTGGAGGCCAAGCCCGAGGCCCAAGTGCAGGCCAGCAGGTCCGAAGAGGCCGAGGTAACCAACCGGTTCACCATCGCCAAGGCGACACCCATGATGTCGGCGGCCGTCGACGAGCCGATAAAGAAGCTGTCCTCGCCCGCCAAGACCAAGACTGCTGACGTTTCGCCCGACGCGGTGCTGGAAGTGAAGGCCGAGCTGCAGGACGACTCCGCCAAGGCCGACCCGCAGACCCAGGCCGTACCTGACGTCACCAAGGTCGGCGGCATTAAGTTCTCCGCAACGGATGGACAGTTCGAGCGGCGCGCGCCCGGCGCGAAGACCACCAAGATCGGGCCGGCCAAGCTGGGCGCCGAGATGGGTATGGGCGACTCGGTCCCGACAATGTCGGGAGTCACCGGCGAGCCCGACCAGGACACCGCGACGCCCGTGGGGATGGAGGCTTCGGGCAAGCCCGGGCCCGCCCAGGTAAAGGGCATCACGCTGTCCACCGACATGGCCCGCCCCGGCGATGCGGCTCCGAAGCTGTTGGGCCCGGGCGATATCCTCACCCGAAAGAGTCCTCGCCTGACGCCCGCGGAGGTGCCGAACCTCGAAGGGCCGGCCGACATGAAGTCAAACTACATGCTCCGCCAGAAGGAAAACCGCGACCGCGTGCTCAAACGCCTCGGCGGAAGCGACGCAACCGAAGAGGCCATCGGGCTGGCGCTGGACTGGTTCACGAAGAACCAGGAAGACGACGGCCGGTGGTCGTGCGAAGACCACGGCGGCGTCGGCGGGCACGATAACTTTGCCACCGGTATGGCCATGCTGTGCTACTTCGGATGGGGCGCAAAGCACACCGAAAAGGGACCCTACCAGAAACCGCTGGCCAAGGCGGTGGACTGGCTCGTCGGGCGAGTCGGCAGACACGGCGACCTCACCGCCGGCACCAGTAACGGCATGTACGACCAGGGCGTCGCAACGATGGCCCTGGCCGAGGCCTACGGACTGACCAAGGACCCCGCCCTCTTCGAGCCGCTGCGCCGCGCGACCGCGTTCATCATCAAGGCCCAGAACAAGCAGACCGGCGGCTGGCGCTACAAGTCCAACAGCAAGGACGGCGACACGTCGGTTTTCGGCTGGCAGGTGATGGCCCTGACGAGCGCGCGGATGGCCGGTTTGCGCGTACCGGAAGAGCCCTTCGACCTCAGTCGAAAATGGCTCGACAAAGTCGCCGGCGGACCGCGCAAGGGGCGCTACGGGTACACCGGCCCCAATCCCACGCATCCCATGACCGCCGAGGGCATGTTCTGCCAGCAGCTCATGGGCGTGCGCCCGGAGCATCCGCGCATGATCGGCGGGGCGGAGTACCTCAAGACCGCCCTGCCCGACGCCCGCAAGACCAACTACTACTACTGGTACTACGGGGCCCTGACGCTCTTTCAGCATCAGGGACCGATCTGGGATATGTGGAACGAGCAGATGAAGAAGGTGTTCCTGTCCACCCAGGTCCGCAAGGGAGGCGACGCCGGAAGCTGGCCCACCAACGGCCAGTGGACCAAGCAAAAGAACGGCGGCGGACGCGTCATGTCCACCGGCATGGCTACGCTGTCGCTTGAGGTCTACTACCGCTACTTGCCGATGTACAGGTCGATGGGCCCGGCGGCGGCGCCGCCAAAGAGCGGCAAGAAGCCGTAGCGGGCACTTCCGCAGGCCGAACCAGAAGTCACGGCGGCGTTACCATCTTGACAGGGCGGGTTCCGCGCGGGTCTACTGAACGCCCATGAAAATCCGCTGGAAACTGCTGATTCTCCTGCTGGTGATCGCACTGGTTCCGCTTATCGCCTCCAGTCTGCTCCAGCATCTTTCGATGCGCGGTCTCGGCCGGGGCCTCGCGGATGACTCCCGCCGGGTGCTCGAGCAGGACGCAGGGCGCTACCTCAAGCAGCTTGTGGCCGACTACGGGCAGAAGCTGAGCCGCGATAAGAAGATCCTCCAGCTCGCGCTGACTATTCAGGCGCAAGAAGTGGAGCGCCGCCTCGCGTCGCCTCCGCCTGAATCGCCCCGCATATACCTCAGCGCCGACTACGACAGTGGCGATCGCCTGCCCAAGGACATAGCCCCGTCGAAGAAGCACTTCCGGGTCGATAAGGACGGCCGGCGTGTGGCGGTTCCGGTGAGCTACACCGAGCAGGTGTACTTCATTGCCAGCGGGGTGAAGCGAAGCGCCGTGGCCGACGACATAGCCCGCCTTTCGACCATGCCGCAGGCGTACCGCGCCACGTATGAACGCAACCGGGAGTTGATGTACTGGCAGTACACATCTCTGGAGGCGGGCTTTCACTCCTGCTACCCGGGTCACGGCGGATATCCCGAAGACTACGACCCCCGCGTGCGCCCCTGGTACATCGAGGCCAAGAAGGAAGACGCTCTGACGTGGGTCATGCCCATGGTGGAGGTCTCCACGCGGACGGTCGCGATCACCGTATCGATGCCCGTGCGCCGCCCGGACGGCTCGTTCGCGGGCGTCACCGCCATCGACGCGCCGCTTTCCCAACCTTTTGCGACCATCCAGCTCCCGGAGTCCTGGGCCGATCAGGCGGAAACCATGATCATAATCGCCGTGGACGAGCCAGAGCAGGCCGAGCCACAACTGGCTATCTTCGCCGAGCAAAGCGCCCTCGGCCACAAAGGCGACTGGAGGCCCCCCCCCGAGCCCAAGTTCCTGACATCGAAGGACCCGGTCGAGTTCCGCGCCATGATCCGGGACGCCCTGGCCGGCAAGGCGGGCGTCAGACGGATGGTGCACCGGGGCCGCGAATCGCTCTGGGCGTATGGTGCGGCGGATGAAGACCTCTTGTTCCCGATCGTGATCGTCCCCCACGAGACGGTTGTCGCACAGGCCGCCGAAGCCGAAACGTACGTCATCGGCAAGACCGCTGAGGTACTGCGGATGACGGGCCTGATCGTGCTGGCCGTTGTGGTGGTGGTGATTATCGCGGCGCTTCTGAGCAGCCGTGCGGTAACCCGCCCGCTCGCGCAGCTCGTCAAGGGAGGAGAGAAGCTGGCCGAAGGGGACTTCGACGCCCGCGTCGACATCCACACGAGCGACGAACTCCAGGATCTGGCGGACCTGTTCAACCGGACCGGCCCTATGCTCCGCGAGCGCGAGAAAATGAAGCAATCGCTGGCCCTGGCGATGGAGATTCAGCAACACCTGCTGCCCTCAGAGGCGCCAAAACTGGCCGGATTCGACATCGCCGGCGACAGCTTCTACTGCGATGAGACCGGCGGCGACTACTACGACTTTATTGACCTGGTGGACCTCACGCCGGACCAACTGGGCATCGCAGTGGGAGACGTGAGCGGACACGGCATAGGCGCCGCCCTGCTGATGGCCTCTGCCAGGGGCGTGCTCCGCAGCCATGCCGGACGACATGGCGGCAACCTGGGCGAACTGTTCGCCACGCTCAACACCCACCTCGTGCGAGATACCGGCGAGGCCAGATTCATGACCCTGTTCTACGGTGTGCTCGAGGCCGGTTCCCGACGCCTGAGCTGGACCGCCGGCGGGCACGACCCGGCGCTCTGGGTCAGAAGGCGGACCGGGAAGATCGAGGAGCTGGCCAATACCGGTATCCCGCTGGGCATTGTCGACGGGGCTGAGTACGGACCCAGTGGGGAAGTTACGCTGGAAAGCGGCGACCTGGTAGTGATCGGCACCGACGGCATCTGGGAGGCGCGGAACCCGGCTGGCGATATGTTCGGCCGGCAGCGCCTGCGAGACCTGCTGTCGGCGGCGACCGACATGACTGCCAGTGAGATTCACGCCGCCGTAGTGGACGCCGTAAAGAGCTTCCGCGGCGCACATCCTCAGGAAGACGACATAACACTTGTGGTCATCCGCGTACTGTGACATCTCAGAAGGGAGCATCGCGGCATGACGATCGATGAGGTCCGCAGACATTGCGCCGAGATCGACAGGTGCAATCAGCGCGGCGGCAGGATGCTCTCGATCGTGGACCTTCTCGATGCCCAGACACTCGATGCGGACCTGGCCGCGTACTGCCTGGCGGCGATCGGCCGCGGGGCGTCGTTCCTGGTCGGCGCCGTGCCGGGCGGAGCAGGCAAGACCACGGTGATGGGGGCGCTGCTGAACTTCGTGCCTCCCGACGTGGAGCTGGTACCGGCGGATGGCATGGCCGCCATCCAGCGCGGCGCAGACAACTCCCACCCGCGCTGCTGCTACATCTGTCACGAAATCGGCAGCGGGCCCTACTATGCATATCTGTGGGGCGACCAGCTGCGGGCGTATCTTGAGCTGCCTGAGGCTGGGCATATGGTCGCAACCAACCTGCACGCAGATACGTACGCACAGGCGAGCGAGCAAATTTGCACCAGCAACGGTGTATCTGAGGCGGCCTTGCGGCGGATGAACCTGATGCTGTTCCTGTCGGTGCGCCGACGCGGCTTGGGCCTGCGCCGCCGCATCGAGCAGGTCTGGGAAAGCGACGGGCGAGCCGAGCACCGTCTGGTCTTCGCCGCGGATGCGTCAGCTTCGCCGGCCGAATCGACGCGGCTCGTTTCCGAGGCGGATATTTCCATCGCCCGCAAGACTATCGACGCTCTGGCGGCCTCCGGCGCGCGCAGAATTGAAAAGGTCCGCGCGGCGATATTGGACGAGTGCGGCTGAGGGGGCTATTTGGCCGCGGGGACGTAGCGGATGGCCGCGAGCAGTGCCTTGCCGTAGCGCTGCCAGATCGCCTCGCCGCTCATGCGGTTGGCAGGGGTCGGTAATTCGAGGGTTATTGTGGGGATGTGGCGCTCCACACCCGCATACGAGCCCAGCGAGCCGCTCCTGGCTCCAAGCTTTTTCACCGGCAGGCCGCTGGCGCGCGACACCGCCTTGGCCAACTCGCCGGCCGGACCGTCCCAGTCCACGCATTTCAGCGGCGTGTGAACCGTCACGATTCGCGCCGGGCGGTAGCGAACAATAAGGTCCGCGATGAAGCGCGTCTCCGGTTCCGACATGCTCTGCGTCCCGCACGCCTTCGACCGCTTCCAGTTCTGTGTGGCGAAGTTGCGGTTCAGATCCACGCCGCGCGCGTTGGTCCGCAGCTTGCGGGCGAGCCCATCCGGATTCGTCGCCGGCGCCACCACCACCCGCCGTCCGTCCGCCTCGCCAGGCCGGCCCGACAGATGCTCGCACAGTTGATTCAGGAGAACCGTCCCCGCCGGTTCGTTGCCGTGGATTCCACCGATCAACAGGACGGTCTGGCCCCCGCTGCCGTAGACGAAATGCTCCAGGGGTTTCCCCTGGATGGAGAATCCCTCGCGCTGCTTGACAACGGGCCCGTCACCAAGACGATACGGCGGCAGCTTGATCTTGTCCCTCGCGCATCCAGCCAGCGCGAGACCCCAGGCAAGCAGAGCAATCGCGAGCCGTCTGGCGTTCATTTCTTCACCTCTGGTCCCTCAAGCTTCACGGCTTGCATCATTCTTAGATAGTCCCGGCGGTCCATTCCCTTGCCTTTCAGCGCTTGTGCGGCCTGCTTCTGCCTGCGGTCCTGCAGGTTTCCAGCAGGGCGGTGAGGCGCTCAACGATCTCGGGCCTGGTCCGCCAGAGATTCTGCGTCTCGGCAGGGTCCTCGGCCATGTTGTAAAGCTGGCCATCGGGCCTGCCGGGGGCGCGCTTGACCTCGCGCGGTTTGCTGAAGCCGCCCGATCCGAGGCCGAGGATCAGCTTCCACGGGCCCTGGCGGATCGAGAACATGCCGTTGAGCGAATGATGCACGAGGGTCTCGCGGATGGGCTCGCGGGCCTGGCCCAGGATGGCGGGCAGGATATTGTAGCTGTCGGGGGCGTCGTCATCATCGAGTTGGGCTCCGACTATGGCCGCGAAGGTGGCCATGAAGTCCAGCAGACACACCGTCTGATCGCACGTCGAGCCCGGCTTGACGCGCCCCGGCCAGCGCACGATCAGCGGCTCGCGATGCCCGCCGTCCCAGATGTCCGCCTTCTGGCCCCGTAAATCGCCACACGACTTGTGCCCGTAATCGTTGCCGTCGGCACAGGCAAGCCGCGCACCGTTGTCGCTTGTCACGATCACCAATGTGTTGTCCGCAATGTTCAGCCGCTTCAGCGCGGCGAGCAGCTCACCCACCACCCAATCGTACAGGGCGACCATGTCGCCGCGGTTGCCGGCCTGGCTGCGCCCCTTCATGAAATCAGGTGCCATACAGGGGCGGTGCGGTGCGGACGTGGTCAGATAGAGCAGGAACGGCTGGCTCGGACTGTCGGCCACGTGATTCTCGACAAACCGGACGGCCTTCTTCGCGAAGGTCACGTCCACCTGGTCGTCGCGCCAGCCGGGTGTCATGAGGCCCTTTCCCTGCTGAGTGTGGTAGGGCTCCTTTTCGAGGTCGGGGATCCCAACGGTGTGGTCGTTCTCGATGAAGCAGTACGGCGGCATGTCGAGCGAGCCGGAGATGCCGAAGAAATAGTCGAACCCCAGCGTGGTGGGCCCACCCGTGATCGGCCTGGAATAGTCCACGTCGAACCCATCGAGGTCCCACCCGAAGCGCCCCTCGTCCAGCGGGTGCCCGTCCTTTGTGGCCCAGCCCAGGCCCAGGTGCCACTTTCCGACCGCCGCCGTCGCGTACCCGCGCGACTTCAGCATCGAAGCAACCGTCGTCCGATCCGGTTCGATCATCGGCGCGCCGAACCCGCCCAGTACACCCCGGGTCATGCGGCTGCGCCAGCAGTAACGCCCTGTCATCACGCCGTACCGGCTCGGCGTGCAAACCGCCGAGCACGAATGTGCATCCGTGAACCGCATCCCCTCGCTCGCCAGGCGGTCGATGTTAGGCGTGGGGATCTTGGTCGCGCCGTAACAGCCGGCGTCGCCGTATCCCATGTCGTCGGCCATGATATATACAATATTCGGTAACGATGCTTTGTCGGTCATTGCACTTTCGCTTTATGCGGGGCTACACGTCCTTCTCGTATCGCTGGTCGCCTGTCTTCTCCTGAAGCCGATGAAGCTCATCTTTCAGGTCGCGCACCACGTCCGCGCAGGCCGGGTCATCATACACGCTGTTCAGCTCGCAGGGGTCCTTTTCCAGGTCGAACAGCTCCCACTCGGGAGGTCTCGGGTCGTCGACGGCCCCTTCCTGGCCGAGCGCGTCGGCGTAGTAGTAGATGAGCTTGTATCGCAGCGTCCGCACGCCGTAGTGGGCATAGACGTTGTGGTGGGCCAGATGCATCCAGTAGCGATAGTACATCGAGCTCTGCCAGCCGTCGGGGAGCCGGCCGCGCAGCAGGGGGCGGAAGCTGCTGCCCTGCATGGCCCCATCGGCCTCGATGCCCGCATAGTCCAGGAGCGTCTGGGCGAAGTCCACGTTCAGGATCATGTTCCTGTTGACCGTGCTCGCGGCGATCTCGCGAGGATACCGAATGATAAACGGCATGCGGAGCGACTCCTCGTACATGAACCGCTTGTCGTACCAGCCGTGATCGCCCAGGAAGAAGCCCTGATCCGAGGTATAGATAACGATGGTGTTCTCGGTGAGGCCCTCATCGTCCAGATAATCGAGCAGCCGCCCGATGTTGTCGTCCATCGACGCCACCACGCGCAGATAATCCTTGATGTAGCGCTGGTAGGCCCATTTTCGCAGGGCGTGGCCTTGGAGGCCTTCGGGCTTTTTGCACTTCAGGTCGCCCTCGTTCATGTGCTCGCCGACGCGCATCTTGGCTTGGCGAGCGGCCGCCGCGCGGTTCTCGTAGTCGTCGTAAAGGGTTGCCGGCTCGGGAATCTCAACGCCCTCGTACATCCGCGCGTGCTTGTCATCCGGTTCCCATTGGCGGTGCGGGGCCTTGTGGTGGCACAGAAGGCAGAACGGGCGGTCCTCGTCGCGATTCCGCAGCCAGTCCAGTGACATGTCGGTTATCAGGTCCGTCACGTAACCCTTGATGACCTTCCTGCCGCCGGAGTCGATCATCTCCGGGTCGTGATATAACCCCTGTCCGGGAAGGACGTTCCAGTAGTCGAAGCCCGTCGGCTCGTGCTCGGCCCCCGTGCCCAGATGCCACTTGCCGATGACGGCGGTCTGGTAGCCGCCGGCCCGCAGCATCTTCGGGAACGTAGCCAGCCGGTTGTCCATCATCGTGCTCAGTGTTGTCACGCCGTTCACGTGATTGTATGTGCCGGCCAGGATGGTCGCCCGGCTGGGGGTGCAGATTGAGTTCGTGCAAAAGCAGTTGTCGAAGCGCATGCCGCCTTCGGCGATCCGGTCCAGGTTGGGCGTCCTGTTGATCCGGCTGCCGTAGCAGCTCATCGCGTGCGACGCGTGGTCGTCGGACATGATGAACAGAATATTCGGCTTGTCCTGAGCTTGTCGAAGCGGTCTGTCGCTTTTCGCAGACACAGCCCGGCTATCATAGCCTGATCCCAAATCTATGCAACCAGCCGCCCCTTTTCATGCCTTGGGCGTATCTGTCCGCATTGCTCATCGTCACAGCCAAGCCGCTACGGGGTGGAGAAAAGAAAAATGCTTGCGTGAACACCGGGCCGGAATTGGTTACGATGCGCCCACCAGCCGGTCGCTGAGACAGGGTGGTCTTGCCGCCGGCCCCTGCGGCAGCAGCGACACTTGCTGAAAGGGAACAAATATGTGGGATGATTGGACGAAGATACTGGTTTTTTGTGTTCCGTTCGCCCTGATTCTGATCGGTGTGGGGGCGTGGTTCTTCCTGCGAAAGACGCTCCGCACACGCCTCCGAGTGAAGAAGAACCTTAAAGATGACACCGACATCAACGAGTACGTGGTCATCTTCAACTGGAGCCACAAGGTCCTCTACGTACCCACCGTCATCGCGTCGCTGCTGGCGGCCGCGCTGATGTACATCGGGCGGATCAGTTGGGGCGAGGGACACCTCTCGGACGTGCTCAGTCCCAACGCGATCGGCGGGGTCTGGCTGGCCGTGTTCTTCCTCAACTTCCTCATCGAGGAGTATGAGATCAACCTGAAGGTCCTCTTCATGATGATGCTCGGCGTCGGCGTGGTGTCCCTGTGGCTCGGGTATCTCGGATGGCTGGTCTCGTTTCTGCGGTCCTTCAAGGAGCTCGGTATCCGGATGGACCCGCTGGGATACATCCTCATCGCGGGCATCTTCTTGATGGGCACCGTCATCTCGTATATCCGTGGGCTCTTCTACTACGTGGCCATCACGCCGAACTACATGAATATCCAGGTCGGCCCGACCGAGACCGGCCAGCACATCGGGCATGAGGACTACAACACGCACGTGGACACGGGCGATTTCCTGGAGCGGCTGTTCGGTTTCGGGCGGATCTCGATCACCTTCACAGACCGCAGCCGCATGCCGATGGTGCTGCTGGTCGGGCGCATCGGCAAGGTGGCCAAGGCTCTGGAGAGCGTTCGCAGCAAGATCGCGCTGGACCGGCCACACCCGACGGGAGGTGGGCCCTCTGCATCTGCCAGCGGGCTAGTCGATGTTTGACTCCAGTACAGGGGGGTGATACGGTTGAGTACGGGGGAAAGGCTGGGTGGCATCGACTGGCCGCCAGGGAGACACACACGAGGAGTGTCCGAATGAATCGCACAGTCTTGGGGATTGTAGCTGCGCTGGCGGCATTGTCGGCGGGGTGTGTGGAGCAACCCCAGCCGCAGTTGCAGCCGCGATCGCAACCGACTGCGAGGCCGGCGACGCAAGCGGCCCGCCCGGCCTGGCGCATCCCGCGGGGTGTTGTTGCTGATGCAATCGAGTCATTGGGGGGTCTGACCGCCTGGCGCAAGGTCGGGCAGGTGAGCTACGATGCCGTGATCGCGCTTCATGACGAGGACGGCCAAAGCTACATAAATCGCCACCAGCAAGTGCTGGACATGCAAAGATGGACGTTGACGACCAAGGCAAGGCGTCCGCAGGGCGCCTGGTACGCATCTATCACGCCCGACGGCAAGTGTACCTTCAACGCGCCGGACAACGTTCTGGACTCTGCAAACAGGGCCCGCTTGGGCCGGTCGCTGCCGATAGTGAAGCATCGCCTGGCTGGACCTCTTAACCTGTGTGCGACGCGCGAGCGGCCGGGGGCCGAAAAGAAGATGCGCGTGAACGGAATTGATGTGATCCGCGTGAACGTCGAGGGCGACAGGCGTCACGCGGTGGCGTATTACTTCGACGCGACTTCGAGCCGGTTGCGATTTGTGACAACGGGCGACGACAAGCCGGGCGGTCGCGGAACCATAACGATCTACAGCTACGGAGATCACCCTGACGGTATGCAGTTCCCCCAGAGCATCCTGGTGCTCCGGTTCGGCAAGCACGTGCTGGTTGGACAGGAGAAAGTACTGGAGGTGGACCTGAAGAACGTTAAGTTTCACCGCAGGTTGCGGTCCGCAGCTTCTGGCCCCGGCGCGGCGGCAGCGGCGAATAACTCCCGGCATCGGTAGACAAGAATTGCTAGAATGTAGTCATGACCTTCGACATCGGCGACATACTCAACCAATGGCCGTATGAACTGGGGCGGGTCACCGCCCGCAAGATTCGCGGCAGCGACGGGCGCGAGAAGATCCAATTGCGCCTTGACCTGGGCCTGTTGCAGATGGAGACCGAGGGCCGGCCGGACGGGAAACGGCCGCACGGCTTCGAAAGCCTTCTCGAATACCACGAACACTTGCGCCGCAAGCACATTGATCGGGTGGGCAGCGACGAGGGATTCGAGCTGGATGAGCAGGCGTGTGAGCTTCTTCGCAGCGAGGGAGTGATGTATTACCATCGCTACCTGGCGGGCTTCGTTCTGGAAGATTACGAGGCGGTGGAGCGCGACAGCGTGCGAAACCTGAGGCTTTTTGACCTGTGCAACAACTACGCGCAGGAGGAATCGGATAGATTTGTCCTGGAGCAGTACCGCCCCTACGTGATTATGATGTGTGCGAGGGCCCGCGCGCGAATGGCGCTTAAGCACAATCGGCTGAAGACCGCCCTTGCCGCGACACGCAAAGGGATTAAGGAGATCGAGGACTTCTACCGGTGTTTCGGCCAGGATGATGCCGTTGAGGCTTCGGGGGAGATAGCCGTCCTTAGGGCGATGACCACTGAGATCCAGGCCCGCATCCCGGTCCACCCGCTCAAGAGACTCAGGGACTCTCTGGCCAAGGCCTTGGCGGAGGAACGATACGAAGACGCCGCTGCGCTGCGGGACCAAATCGGCCGTGCCACCAGTCGGCCCGGGAAGGACGGGATACAGTAATTGACGCCGAGCCGGCGAGGTCCTGTTCGCGGGTTTCCGGCGCCGACGACCACAAACGGTACGGGCCGGCAGGAACAGCCAAATGACACAGTACCAGCAAGCTGGAGCAGGTGAGATAACGCCGCAGATGCACCGCGTCGCCCGGCGCGAGGGCGTCTCGCCGGAGCTCATCCGCGATGAGGTCGCGGCCGGGAGGATGGTAATACCCGCCAACAGACTCCACCTGGCCGGCATCGGCGAAAAGGGATCAAAGCTCGATCCGTGCGGCATCGGCCGGGCCGTAACGACCAAGATCAACGCCAATATCGGCGCATCTCCGGTCAGCAGTTGCCGTGACTCTGAGCTGGTCAAGCTTCAGTGGGCGGTCAAATACGGCGCCGACACCGTGATGGACCTTTCGACAGGGGGCGACCTCGATGCGACGCGCGAGTACCTCATCGCCAGCGCCGCAGTGCCAATCGGCACGGTGCCGATGTACTCAATTATCGCTGATAAGCCCGTTGAGGACCTCACCTGCGACGATATCCTCGCTGCGGTCAGCAAACAGGCTCAGCAAGGCGTTGACTTCTTCACCATCCATGCCGGAATCCTCCGCAAACACCTGCCACTGGCAGAAAAGAGAAAGTTGGGCATCGTCTCGCGCGGCGGGAGTCTGCTGGCCAAGTGGATGGCCCACCACGGCCGTGAAAACCCGATGTATGAGCTCTTCGACGAGATCAGCGGCATCATGGCCGATTATGACGTGACGTACTCGCTCGGGGATGGCCTGCGACCGGGATGTCTGGCCGATGCCAGCGACGATGCACAGTTCGCGGAGCTGGACGTTATGGGCGAGCTTGTGCAGAGGGCGAGGTCGTCGGGGGTGCAGGTGATGGTCGAGGGCCCGGGCCACATACCTTTCGACCAGATCGAGATGAACATGAAGCGCCAGCAGTCGGTCTGCGACGACGCGCCGTTTTACGTTCTGGGCCCGATCGTTACCGACGCATTTCCGGGGTACGATCACATCACCTCGGCGATCGGCGCGACAGCGGCGGCCTATTACGGAGCGAGCTTCCTCTGTTACGTCACTCCGACGGAGCACCTTTCCCTGCCGACTCCTGATGACGTTCGCCAGGGGTGCGTCGCGTACAAGATTGCTGCGCACGCGGCGGACGTGGCCCGCGGTCTGGCGGGCCAGCGGGACCTGGACGACAGGATTTCCGAGGCCCGCGCGGATTTCGACTGGAATAAGCAGTTCGAGCTCGCCCTGGACGGTGAGACAGCCCGCGAGATCCGCACCAGGGACCTGGACACAGACGCGGACTACTGCTCGATGTGCGGGCGGGACTGGTGTGCCGTGCGAATCAGCAAAGAAGTGCAGCAGGGCGCCACACAAGAATAGCGTCTGAAGCCCACGGATAGCAATCCGTGGGCCTTAATCTGTTTTGTGATGGTTCGGGCAGATTATGCAACCCCGTCGGGGCTGGGCTGCTCACCTTTCGGTCGGTGCTTCCAGCGACGGTGAACCCACAGGTACTGTTCCGGAGCGCGCCGGATGGTCTGCTCCAGCGCCGTGGTGTAGGCCTGCGTGATCCACCGCAGCGGATCGTCCTTGTCGGCCCATTCGTGCGGGTGGATTATCCGCTGCACGCCGAGCTCGAAGTTGAATCCTTCATTGAGGCGCCGGCCATAGCCGACAACCACAGGCGCGAGGTGCTGCATCGCCATCAGGCCGATCGACTTGTACGTGCTGGCGGCCCGGCCGAAAAAATCCACGAACATTCCCTTGCGCCCGGCGTCCTGGTCGGCGATGAAACTGACCACGCCGCCGGCACCGAGGATATCGTCCATTGTTTCCGTTGCCCCCTTCTTGTCGAGGATTTTCAGCCCAGTCCTCTCGCGGACGCCCATGATGTACTCGTTGATGTACGGGTTGTCCAGCGGGCGGGCCACCGCGTAGCAGGGAAAGCCCAGCGTCGCCAGCGTGTAGCCAACGATCTCCCAGTTGCCAAAATGGCCCGTTACGTAAATCAGCGGCGTCTTGCGCTCCACCAGCATGCGAATGTTCTCTTCCTGGTTCACCAGCTTCACGTGGCGCCGCCAGCGCGTCGGTGTTATCAGCCGCGTGCCCAGCAGCACCTCCAGGCCCAGATAGACCAGAGACCGAACGGAGGCCTTGGCGACCTTGTAGTATTTTTCCTCCGGCCAGTCGGGAAAGCTCAGCCGCAGGTGCATCAGCGCGCGATTCCGGTGGCGCTTGTCGACGATGTAAATGAAGTTGCCGATCAGCCGGGCGGTGATGTAGTTGACCCGCCAGGAGAACATGTGCACCGCCATCGCGAAGACGCGAAGGCCAATGTAGGTCAGATAATCGAGGTACTTGTTTCGGGGCTTCGCCATTGAACGCCAACTCGGGCCGTCGCGGTTGCAGCGAGATCTCGTTGGGGCACCTCAGGTGCCTCCGCTGCGGCACGGCCTGTGAGGCCCGGCCTCTTACGTTTTCTTCATCTCCGCAAGAACCCTCAGCGCTTCACCAACCGCGTCGCCGGCGGCAACCGTCACCGCTTCCGCATCCTTGCGCCGCTTGATCTCCACCGTGCCTTTCTCCAGCCCGCGCTGGCCGACGACTATACGCAGCGGAATGCCGATCAGGTCGGCATCCTTGAACTTGACGCCGGGGCGGGCCGCGCGGTCGTCCAGCAGCACGTCGCCCCCGGCCGCGATTAGCTCGTCGTAAATGCGCTGCGCCTCGGCGGCCACGGCCTCGCTGTCGCCCAGGGGCAATATCAGCACCTCGAACGGCGCGATGTTAACGGGCAGGATACAACCAGCCTCATCGTGGCCTATTTCGATAGCCGCGGCGAGGATGCGGTTGATGCCGATCCCGTAGCAGCCCATGATGCATGGTTTTTCGTTGTCCTGTTCGTCGAGGAAGGTCGCGCTGAGGGCCTCGCTGTATTTGGTCCCGAGCTTGAACACGTGCCCGACCTCGATCCCGCGGCTGAATTGCAGTTTCTTGCCCCCGTGCGTGTCGCCCTCCACGGCCGTGCGGATGTCGCCCACCACCACATTCTCGCCTTCCAGAGGAAAGTCGCGCCCCGGGACAATGTTCTTCACGTGGTAGTCGGTCTTGTTGGCCCCGCCGATGCCCGTTGCCATCGCGGCCACACTGTGGTCGATAATGAGCGCGTGGACTTTCTCAGCGATGCCCATCGGCCCGGCAAAACCGACATCGGCCCCCGAGACCTGCCGAATCGTCTGCTCGTCGGCTAACTCGACGTCGCCCGCCGCGCACGCATTGTGCAGCTTGTCCTCGTTTATCTCGTGATCGCCGCGAACCAACGCCGCAACGGTTGTCCCGCCCGCCCTGTAAATCAGCGTCTTTATCATCTCATCAGGCCTGGTGCCCAGGAAGCTGCAGACCGCCTCGATGCTGCCGGTGCCGGGCGTGTGAACCTCTTCCGTCGGCGGCGCGTCCCGGCCGGCCTTGCCTGTCCCAGCCGGCGGATCCACCTCGGCCCTGGTGAGGTTGGCCCCGTAGCTGCCATCTTCGGTTCGCACCAGGATGTCCTCACCGGTGTCGCTCACGACCATGAACTCCTCGGTGTCGGTGCCGCCCATTCCGCCCGATTCGGCCTCGACGATCACGTACGTCAGCCCGCAGCGATCGAAGATGCGGCAATAGGCGTCGTACATCTTCCGGTACGATTCATCCAGCCCTTCGGTGGTTGCATCGAAGCTGTAGGCATCCTTCATGATGAACTCGCGGCTGCGGAGGACGCCGAAACGAGGGCGAAACTCATCACGGAACTTCGCGTTGATCTGGTAGAGATTGATCGGCAGCTGCTTGTAGCTTCTGATCTCATCGGCGACCAGTGAGGTAACGACCTCCTCGGCTGTCGGCGACAGGGTATTCAGGCGTCCGTGATGGTCGGCAAAGCGGAACAGGATTTCCTTGAACACGACGTCCCGGCCTGTCTTTTCCCACAGTTCCAGCGGCTGCAGGAGCGGCATGAGGATTTCCTGAGCGCCGGAGGCGTTTATCTCCTCGCGGACGATGTTGATGATCTTCAGCAGGCTCCGCCAGCCCAGCGGCAGATAGGTATACGTGCCGCTGGCGAGCTTGCGGATGAAGCCGGCGCGGATCATGAGCTGATGTGAAGGGACCTCGGCATCGGCGGGAACCTCCTTGACCGTCGGGATCAGCATCTGACTGTATCGCATGGTGGTCTTTCCTGGCTTGCAGCGCCTGCCTCTCCTGCCGACAGGGCGACCGCGACGTGCCCTTATACCGTCCAATTGGCTTGTTTGCAACGCCGATCCGGGGTGTTACAATCCGCCTCATGGCTGCCAAGCGAATGTACATCAATCAACTCATGCCCGGTCAGACACTTGACCAGGTGTTTCTGGTGCGAGACAAGGACCTCCGCACGACCAAGGCAGGTGGGCTTTACGTTGTCTGCACGCTCTGCGACAAGACCGGCACACTGCCCGCGCGGATGTGGCAGGCCTCGGAGAGCATCTTCAACTCCATCCCCGTGGACGGATTTCTCCAGATCAAGGGGCGGACGGAAGACTACAAGGGTTCGCTGCAGCTCATCATCGACGGCCTGCGGCCGTATTCGGCGGAAAAGGTGGACCTGGCCGAGTTCATACCCGTCACCGAGTGCGACGTGGAGGAGATGTGGGCCGAGCTGCTGGAGATCCTCCGCGGCGTCAAGAACAAGCACCTGCGCCTGCTGATTAAGAAGTTCGTGGAGGATTCCGAATTCGTTGACGCCTTCAAGAAGAGCCCCGCGGCGATGCAACTGCACAACCCCTTCGTTGGCGGCCTGCTGGAGCATACTCTCGCAGTGGCGCGGGCGGCAAAGGCCTTGCTGGGCCTGTATCCAAAGCTGAACGCCGACCTGGTCCTGGCATCGGTGTTCCTGCACGATATTGGAAAGGTCGCCGAACTGACAAGCGGCGTCACAATAAAATACAGCGACCGCGGTCAGCTTGTGGGCCACATAACCATGGCCGCGATATGGGTCAGCGAAAAGGCGGCCGAGATCGCCCAGGAAACGTCTGAGCCGTTCCCGCAGCGGACGGTGGACTTGCTGCAGCACATTATCCTGTCACATCACGGGGAGCACGAGTTCGGCTCGCCGAAGCTGCCGGCGATTCCAGAGGCGTTCTTCATTCACTATCTGGACAACTTGGACGCGAAGATGTACATGACCGTCAATGCTATTGAGAAGGACCCGGACGCTTCGGCCACCTTCACCAGCTATCTGAGACAGCTCAATACGAGGATCTACAAACTCAGCGAAGAGCTTGAGTGAGGCAATTGCCAATTCTCAATTGGCAGACGCCAATTGGGAATCTCGTCCCTATTTCTTTTGCTCCTCCTCCAGCGTCAATTGGATCCCCTCACTGACCCGCCGCATCAAATCGGCGTACTCGACCTGGGCGGCTGTGTACTTCTTGAATTCCTCCCTGGCAATCAGCTTCTCGTGAAGGTCACGCAGCTTGTGCTTGTCGTCCACGTCGACCGGCTTTTCCTCCGACTCCAGCTTGGCGATATTCAGCGACTGCTCCTGGAATTCCTTGAACAGTCTGCTGGCCTCGGGATTATCGCTAACGGCCTTGCGCGCGGCGTGCAGCTCGGCGGCCGCAGGCGAATCGGCAATCGCCTTGCCAAGCCTCCCGGCCAGTTCGACAATAGCATCACTCATCGTAGGTTCTCCATGACGGCCGTTGCCGTCGGGTCAGGCGATCTTCCGCCCGGTAGCCAGGATATAAGCGGACATGCTGGCCGGTTTGGCCGCTGTGAGCCGCTTGTCGCTGTAAAGATGCAGCTCGACCTCCGCATCGATGGCTAAGCGGATTCGGGCAAGATGCTTGACCTTGTCTTCGAGGGTGAGTTCTTCGGCGGCGGGACTGAAAAGCGCAACGTCGATGTCGCTCCACTCGTGGGGATCACCGTTTGCATAAGAGCCGAAGAGGTAGGCCGCTGTAACATCAAAATGCCTTCGGGCCTCTTGCACTGTGCGATCGAGAATATCTTTTAACTCTTCTGCTGAGCGAGCCATGACAGCGACTCCCTGGTATCCCTCAGAATTCGCCCTGCAAGTTTCTTGTCCATCTGTGTCATCAATTTAGCCACATCGTCGGCGTAGCGACCCTCTATATAGTAGGTGTTGAGTTGCTCGAGAAAATCGCTTCTCTGCGCTGGCAAGTCCACACCCGCAAGTTTCGCCAGATGGACAAGACTATGAATCTTCGGCGGCAATGTGGCAGTCTCATCCGCAATGATGGCCTTCAGCCTTTTTTCAATCGCCTGCTGACAGCAGAATGCCACGTACAAATAACGCCCTGTCTGCAGCATGGCTTGGGCGGTCTTCAGGTCATATTCGGATATCTGGACCCATTCATCGGCGTCCTGGGGAGGCGGCACACTCATCTGACATCCTCTCTCAAGCCTGTTTCATTACGCATTGTACTGCTGTTCAGGAGGACAGCAAGTCCGGATTGCCTGGACCGCATTCGGTGGTACAATGTATCGCCCATGAAAGGGTTTCACCGTGAGCGAGAATAGCGAACTGCTGAAAACGGTTTTTCACGACCGGCACGTAGCCGCCGCGGCGCGGATGGGCCCGTGGGAAGGCTGGGATATGCCCCTCGACTACGGCGATGCGGACGGCGAGGTCGCGGAGGTCCGGTCGCGGGCCGGCGTGTTCGATATCTCACATCTGGGGCGCATCCGGATTCGCGGCGACGGTGCGGTCGACCTGCTGGAGCGTCTGTGCACCTCCGATGCCGCGCGCCAGGAGGACGACACAGCGGCCGTCACGGTGCTTTGCAACGATGCCGGAAAGATCATCGATGCCGGCATCCTCATTCGCCTCGAACGCGACTGGGTGCTCACGTGCAGTGCGGGCGGCCGGCAGAAGGTGCTCGAACACGTACAGGCAAACGCCGCCGACTTCGATGTGAAGGTCTCCGACCAGACCAAGAACACCGTGCACATATGCGCCTGTGGGCCGGCGGCCGCCGGTATTCTGGATGCCGTCCTGCCCGAAAAGGTCTCATCCCTGCCGCGTGGGGCGGCAAAGACCGGATCGTTCGTGGTTGCCCGATACATAGTCTCGCGGACCGGCTACACGAACCTGTGGTCGCTGGAGGTGATCCTGCCGAACATGCTGGCCCATCAGGCGTGGAGTTTCATCACGGCTAAGGCCGGTGCCAACGCGATCCGCCCGGCGGGGATGACCGCCCGCGAGATACTGCGGAAAGAGGCGTCTCTGCCGCGCCGCGGATGCGACTTCGACGATACGACCGATCCGATAACCGCGGGGTTCGAGCGGGCCGTGGACTTCAACCACGACTTTCTGGGCCGTGATGCAATCCTAAAGATCAAGGAAGCGCACGGCGGGCCCGCCTGACGCCCGTGCCGCCTTGACTTCCAGACCCGCAGCGACGATGATGCCTATCCGGAATGGCCGCCAGCTTATCCAAGGGTAAATCATGCTTGAAAAGGTCCAGGCCGACAGACTGGCTAAGTTGGAGCATATCCGCGAGTTGGGCATTGACCCGTACGGTGGGCGTTACGACACGGCCGAGGCGATCGACTCCGTTCTTGCGCGATATCAGGACGACGAGGAGGGCCAGACCGCCGACGCCGCGGGCAGGCTTATCCTGATTCGCGACATGGGCAAGATGATTTTCGCGCACATCCGTGACCGGAGCGGGCAGATGCAGATTGCCCTGCGGAAGAACGCTCTGGACGAGACGTCCTGGAAGCTGGCCAAGCTGCTGGACCTGGGCGACATAATCGCGGTGGCCGGGCCGCTGCAGCGCACCAGGACCGGCGAGATTACCATCTGGGTCGAAAGGCTCACGCTGCTGTGCAAGAGCCTGAACCCGATGCCGGAGAAATTCCACGGCCTGACGGACGTGGAGACCCGCTACCGCCGTCGCTACGTGGACCTGATGACAAACCCCGAGTCGATGGCGACCTTCAAGAAGCGGATCGCGATCATCGACCACTTCCGCAAGACGCTCAATGGCAAGGGTTTCCTGGAAGTGGAAACCCCGATGATGCAGGCGATCTACGGCGGTGCGGCGGCCAGGCCCTTCAGCACGCACCACAACGCACTGGATGTGGACCTCTTCTTGCGGATAAGCCCCGAACTGTACCTCAAGCGCCTGCTGGTCGGCGGCATGGAGAAGGTCTTCGAGATCAACCGCAACTTCCGCAACGAAGGGATCGACACCAAACACAATCCCGAGTTCACCATGCTCGAACTCTACCAGGCCATGGCCGACTACGAAGTGATGATGGAGATCACCGAGGAGCTGATCGGCACGGCTGCGGAGAAAATCGCCGGCGGGAGGAAGCTGAAGTACGGGCAGACCGATCTGGACCTGTCCAGCCCGTGGCGGCGGGTAACGTACGCCGAGTTGCTTGCCGAACACGCGGGCGTCGAGATGGCCGATGTTGAGGCCGTCCGCGCCAAGGCCCGCGAGCTGGGCATCGAAGAAGGCCAGATGGACGACGCGGTCGTGATTGACAAGGTCTTCACGGTCGTCGTCGAGCCGAACCTGGTGCAGCCGACCTTCGTGAAAGACTATCCCGCCGACCTGTGCCCGCTGACCAGGCGCAAGGCTGACGACCCTGGTGTCGCAATGCGGTTTGAGCTCTATATCGCGAAGATGGAGATCGCCAACGCGTATACCGAGCTCAACGATCCGGCCCTGCAGGAAGAGAACCTGAGCAAACAGCTCCGCGGTGAAGCGGCGGATGAGACCATGCGCGTGATGGACGAGGACTTCGTGACGGCTCTTTGTCACGGCATGCCGCCGGCCGGGGGACTCGGAATAGGCATCGACCGCGTGGTCATGCTGCTTACCGGCACCCAGAGCATTCGCGACGTGATTCTCTTCCCGCTGCTGCGCCCGGAAAAGGAATAGGAATCGCGGTTCCAGAATGTACAAGCTCTTCCTGTGTTTGAGATACCTCCGCAGCCGCGTGCTGGCGTACCTGGCCATGCTCGGTGTGGCGCTGTGCGTGTTCATGATGCTCGTCAGCGTGAGCGTCATGAGCGGTTTTCTATGGAAGATCGAGATGGCGGCGAAGGGGCTGTTCGGGGACATAGTGATAGAGTCCTCAAGTCTCAGTGGGCTCAGCCGTTACGACGAGCTCATCGACGCGATGAAGACCAAGGTCGATCGCGTGGAGGCGGCCTCGCCGTTTATCCTCACCTACGGCATCGTCCGAGTGCCGGGAACCGACTATCGTCAGACCGTCCAGATCGCGGGCATCTGCCTGCCGCAGCGGGCCGACGTGTCGGATTTCGAGCACGGCCTGTTCGTGCAGAAGGATGTGTCCCAGCCGACGTTCTCCCCGCCCATGGCGACGGTGCGAGAGCGTTCGGTGGAAGACTACGACGAAGTGGCGGCTATCTGCCGGCGTGAAGAGGCCCGCGCCTTGACGGCTTCCGCTGCCGGGACCTCGTGGGTCGAAGAGTTACGAGGCGCGCTCGTTGGCACGATGGGCATACTGATCTTGCTGGTAGGCGTCGGCACCACCATATGGGTCGGGTATGACTCCTGGTACAACAAGATACCGACGGGCGGGGAGTCCTATTCTTCGGACACGGTTTCCTGGGTCTTGTTCTGCATGCTGCTCTGGGTCGCCGCGTTTCCATACTACCTCTTCAGGAGATCGAAGGAATTAAGGGAGAGGCAGGGCACGACGGCAAGGCGGTCTCTGGTAACGGCGCTCGGCCTGGGGCTGTTCGCCCTCGAACTGCTGATTTCGGTCTGTTTGCTGATACTTATGTTCGGTCAGCAGGAGCCGGCCGAAGCTGTCGCTCGGATCAGAAGGACGTTCGACTACCGCGACCGAGGACTCAGGCGCATCGACAACACCCGATCTCTTGCCGGCGACCTGGCGGAGCTGCGAAAGGCCCTTGCCGCCGCCCGGAATGCACCCGGTGAAGATACCACAAAGGCTCTGGCAAAGGGTCTGGCGCTGCTGAGAGTCACCATGGAGCAGTCCTGGGGCGACCTCGGGCGGGAAACCAGCCGCGCCATGAGGGAAAGCAAACCTCTTGGCGAGGAACTCAAGCGTGCGGAAGGGTCGCAGGCCACGGATGAAACGGCCGATGCTCTGGCCGAATGCATAGACCTTCTGGAGTCGTTCTGCGTTGACCCTCCGGCGCGTAGAATAATACTCGGCCTGGGGATACCGGGCTTCAGCTTTCGCACGTACAAGGGCGAGACTATTCGGCACGTAATGCCGGGCAGCAAGGTTTCGCTGACATTGATGCCGCTGGGCAAGCGTCTCTCGATGTCGGATCCCACGCCGAATACGGAAGTCTTCACCATCATAGACGACTGCAACTCGGGCGTATCTTCGATCGACTCCAAGATCGTGTACGTTCCATTCACAACGCTTCAGAAGCTGACCAACATGGGCGCCGAGTATGACCCCGACAGGCCCAATGAGGTGGCCGTTCTGCCCAGGGCAAGCCAGATCCACGTGAAGGTGAAGGATGGGATTACCGATGAGCGCCAACTTCGGGAAATCTGCGGCCAGATCAGGGAGGTATGGGCTGAGCTCGAGAAGACCGGGCCCGTCATGGCCAGCACCGATGTGTCGGTGGTCACCTGGAGGCAATTGCAGGCCAAGGTCATCCAGCCGATAGAAAGCCAGCGAACCCTCGTCGGGATGATGTTCGGCATAATGTGGGGGGTCTCCGGGGCTCTGATCTTCGTGATACTGTACACAATCGTGGTCCAGAAGACGCGCGATATCGGCGTGCTCAAGGCCATCGGGGCATCAGGCGGCGGCGTGGCGACGATATTCCTCACGTACGGCGCGATAATAGCTCTCTTGGGGTCGCTCGTGGGAACGCTGGCGGGATGGTATTTCATACACAACATAAACCGCGTCGAGGACTTGCTCTACAAGTTGTTCGGTTTTCGCGTTTGGGACCGGGAGACCTTCATGTTCGAGAAGATCCCCAATGAGGTCGACGTGCGTGCGGCTACAGTGATCGTGATCGTGGCGATATTCACCGGTCTGTTCGGCGCGCTGCTGCCGGCAATACGGGCGGCCATAATGGAGCCGGTGGAGGCGCTGCGCTATGAATGACACGGCCATAACCGTTGCCGACCTCCGCAAGAGCTACCACCTTGGGCGCACGACACTGAAGGTGCTGCGGAAAGTGAGCTTCGAGGTCGCCGGCGGGCAGTTTGTGGCCATCATCGGTACATCGGGCAGCGGCAAGAGCACGCTGCTGCACCTTGTGGGCCTGCTCGACCGCCCGGATGAGGGCCGGATCCTTCTGGACGGCGTCGACGTCGCATCGCTGTCTGGGGCTGCAAGAAATCGCATCCGATGCAACGACGTGGGGTTCGTCTTTCAGTTCTATCACCTGCTGCCCGAACTGAACGTCCTGGAGAACGTGCTGCTGCCGGCAAAAGTGGACGCCTCGATAGTCGAATGGATGGCAAAGCGGCCGGCCATGCGAGACCGGGCGGCTGAAACACTCAAGGCCGTCGGCCTGACCGAACGCCTCAAGCACAAGCCCAAGGAGCTGTCCGGCGGGGAGCGCCAGCGAGTAGCCATCGCCAGGGCGCTTATGAACCGCCCGAAGATCCTCCTTGTCGACGAGCCCACGGGCAACCTTGACAGCAAGACCGGAAGGCAGATTATGAACCTCCTGAAAGACTGCAACCAGCAGCGAGGCCAGACCATCCTTTTGGTAACTCACGATACTTCGCTGGCCGGCGAGGCAGACACGATACTCGAGCTCAGGGACGGGCGGCTCTTCACGTAGGCGCGCGTCCGCGGGCTGCCGGGCCGAACATGCGGTGAAACACACATGGTAAATGCCCCAAAACCCGTTGGCCTCATCGCCGGCTCAGGGCGACTGCCTTTCCTGGTGGCCCAGGGCATGCTGAACGCCGGGCGATCGCTGGTGGTGGTGGGCCTCAGCGGCCTGGCCTCGCGCAGGCTGAAGGACATGGCCGACCAGTTCATCTGGGCAGGAATGGTCAGGCCGGGCAGCTGGATACGAACGTTCAAGCGGCACGGCGTGAAGGAAGCCGTCATGATAGGCGGCGTCAGGAAGAGGGTGATCTACTCTCCGCTGCGAGTTTTGCGGTACATTCCGGATTTGCGAGCGGCTAAGATATGGTACGTCCGGCTTCGCAAGGATAAGCGTGACAACGCGCTTCTGCTGGCCGTCGCCGACGAACTGCGGTCAGAAGGAATAGAGCTAGTCTCCAGCGTGAAATACTGTAAGGAACATCTTGCCGACGCGGGATTGATGACCCAGACCTCCGTCCCACGCGGGGCAGAGGCCGACGTCGAGTTCGGCTGGGATATCGCACGCGCCAGCGCTGACCTCGACATCGGCCAGTCCATCGCCGTCAAGGAACGCGACATAATCGCCGTCGAGGCCATGGAAGGCACCGATGCCATGATCCGCCGAGCCGGAAGGGTCTGCCGTGTCGGAAACTGGACAATGGTAAAGGTCGCCCGGCCAAAGCAGGACATGCGATTCGACGTGCCCACCATAGGACCAAGCACCATCCGCAATCTCAAGGATGCCAAGTGTGTCTGCCTCGTCGTGGAGGCCGGCAAGACGCTCATCGTCGACAAGCCCGCAACGGTCGCCCTGGCCGACAAGCTCGGTATCGCAGTGGTCGGCAAGGAATCCCAGCCGGAAAACACGACCCCCCGGCCGGTCTAGCCGCCTGCTTCGCCCTCATCGCCGGCTTCATCGCGTCCCCCTTTTTCTGCGGGACCACACTCCATCACCGCGAAACCTGCGGCGTGATGACCGTATCGGTGGTGCTGTCCGGGACGGGGTCGGCCGTATCCCCTTCGTCGGTGTAGATGTCGTCACCGAAGCCGGCTATGGAGTTGGCGGTACACTGGAAGAACTTCGTGTTGCCCGCCCGGGCTACCACTATGCACCCGCCTTCAGCCTCGCCGTGGTTCGTGTGCACAACGGTGGTCCCGTCCACCGCGCCGCCAGGGTTGCGGTCGGCAAACAGGACCAGGTTCTCCTTGTACACGAGCCTGCGGGCGACGGCCGTCTTTCTGGCGTTCGGGTCTGCCGGGTTGACCGCGCCGTTGCCCGAGTAGGGGTAGTGAATCCCGTAGGAGAACTCCGTGGGGCTGCTCCAGCCGTACTTCTTGGTGCCCGTGGCGTCCGAGGACCGAACTGTCCAGCCGGCATCGCCGGGGCATTTGAATGCGTTGTCGGCGAAGTCGCCGCGGTCGATCAGCACCCACACGGTCTGCATGCCACACATGCCGATTCCCGTCACGGGGTCGTCGTCGAGCGTGCTGCCGGCCCTCAAACCGGTGGCCGTGGTGTCATGCGCATCGCCATCGTCGATATGCCTGGGGAAGGGGTCGCCCAGGCCGGCGCTGTTGGCATAGTCGTTGTACTTCCTGCCTATGATGCCCAGGTTGTTCTGGCAGACCGTGCTGTCCCTCAGGCCGCCGTAGCCCATCAGCACGGGCGTGAGGATCGTAGCCAACACCGTGATCAGGCCGAGCACAACCATTAGCTCAATCAGCGTAAATGCCTTCTTCATGCTGAAGGTCTCGCTACCTTCCGCGACAAATATGCCCGCCGCCGCCGACGGATCGAAGCACCATCTGTATTCTACGCTCCCCCAGGGATATTTTCCCATCCCCGTTGCCCATAGATACCACAGACCCCCAGCCTCCTTAAAGCCAAAAATGATTTTGCGCCGCCTGTTTTCTCCCTGCCGCAAGTGGCGCCCTGTGCCTTAACGGGGCGGGGGGAGCGCACGGGCGGCGCGGTGCCGATCTCGACTGAGCGGACTGTGCCGCACCGGCGGACGTGTCTTGCTAGGCTGCGTGCAAAGCGGCTTCGGGAAAATTGTCCGCGTGGAGCACCACGGCGGCTACGAGGTGTTGGAGCCGGTCCAGGTTCATTCCCTGGAGATACTCATCGGTGAAGTCGATCTGGAACTCGCAGTCCAGCCTCCACAGGAAGCTGACCAGTCCATCTCGATCCAACTTGAGAACTTCGGCGAGGAGCTTTTCGACTTGACTTGAAAACATGACTTGCCTCACTTTCACGACAGTACTGTGCGAACCTGAGATGTAAACATTATCGGACCTTTGCGGGGGCGGCTTTACTTGGCGGCACAACACGACTTTCCACGAATTCCACGAATTCCACGAATTTCACGAAGGGGATGAGAAAGAAGGTTCCTGAGGGGGTGTTGGAAACCCCCTGAATGGCCGCGAACTTCGCGAACAACGCCAACAGAACCGTTTGTTTTTCACTCCCTTATCGGCCCTTTCTCTGTTTTCGTGTTCGCGCAGTTCGCGCGGTTCGCGGCTATCGACTTTTTCAACAGCTCCTCAGACCCATCCAGATTCGTGCAATTCGTGTCATTCGTGGATTTTTTGCCCTGCCGGCCACATCGGCGACGCGCGAATCTTAGTTTCCACATGGCGGTAACGGGTGTTGGAGGAAGATGGATCATGGTTGGAAGGGACAGAGTTCACGTTGCGCTGGCAGGTTTTGGGTTGGTAGTTCTCTTGACGACGGTCGCCGGCTGTGGCGCCGGTGGTCTTGTCATGAACCGCCAGCACCTCGACAAGGGGCTGGTAATCATCCTGCCGGGCGTCGAGGGTCGCAGCCTGAGCAACGCCAGCATCTCCCTGTCGCTGTGTGGCGAGCAGATCCCGCTGGCCGTCCAGGTTTACGACTGGACCGCGCCGCTCGGGCCGCTGTTCAACCAGTGTGCCTACTCGCGGAACCGCGAGACGGCCGCCGTCCTCGCCCAGTACATCGTGGACTATCGCCGCGAGCACCCCACCGGGCGCGTGTTCCTGATCGGCCACAGCGGTGGAACCGCAATCGCCGCATGGGCGGCCGAGGCCCTGCCGCCGGGCGACCGGGTCAACGGCATCATCATGCTCGCCTCATCGCTGTCGCCCGGATACGACCTGACCGCGGCGCTGCGCCGGGCGGAGATGGGCATCGTCAGCTTCTACTCCCATCACGACAGCGCGCTGCTGGGGGCCGGAACGACGCTCTTCGGCACGATGGACAGACGAAACGGCGAATCCGCCGGCAAGGTCGGCTTCAACGGCGGCTCGGGTTCATATTCGGCCGCGGCAAAGCTCTTCCAGATCCCGTGGTCGCCGGAGATGGCAAAGACCGGCTACATCGGGTGCCACTTCTCCTGCTGCGCCGGAGGGTTCATCGCCTCCTATGTAGCCCCACTGACAACGGCCGATCGCTGGGATCGCCAGCTCATCGCAAACCTGGGGAAGGAAAAACCAACAAAAGTCGCGTCTCTGGGAAACCAGTAGAGGTGTAGGCCCTCTGGGCTCCGCCCCGCACGGGGCCCAGGGGCCTACGAGCGGTTGACTTGACCAACTCTTGCTTCTGTCTTCGTTGCCGGCTTCGCCTGCGGCGAGTCCACCGCGGCGGATCGAGTCGTGGCGGGTTGCGTCGCGGGCCCGCTCTTTTGCCTTCCCGGCAGGCGCCAGAGGCGAACCGTGCCGTCCCCAGAGGCTGACGCGGCGAACTGCCCGTCGGGCGAAAACGCCACGCCCATGACCCACTGCTGATGGCCCTCGAATCGGTGGGCCTCCTTGCCCGTAGCGGCGTCCCACAGGCGAACGATCTTGTCATACCCGCCTGAGAGAATCCAGCGCCCGTCCGGCGAGAAGGCTGCGCTCAAGACACGGCCCGTATGCCCCTCGAAGCGTCGCACCTCCTTTCCCGTCCGGGCGTCCCAGAGACGCAGGGTCTTGTCCCAACTGCCGGACAGCACGAAGCGCCCATCCGGAGACATCGACGCGCTCGCCACCCGGTCGCGGTGGCCCTTGAAGCGCCGAAGCTCCTTGGCGGTCTTTATGTCCCACAGCCGAACCGTGAGGTCTGTGAACACGGCCGCGACAATGCGCTTCCCGTCGGGTGAGAAGGCCACGGCCGCTACGTCGCCCTTCAGGTCGAAGCTCGCCTTTTCGCGGAGGGTCTTTGGGTCCCAGATGCGAACCCTGCCGCCCTTGTTGCCCCGCCTGCCGCCACCGGAGGCCACGAGCCGGCCGTCGGGTGAGAAGGCAACGCAGGTCGCTGAGAACTGATGGCCCTTGAAGCTGCGCAGCTCGCGGCCTTTTTCGAGATCCCACAGCCTCACGACGTGCTTCTCATCGTTGATGTTGACCTGGCAGGTGGCGACGAGGCTGCCGTCGGGCGAGACGGCCAGTCGCAGGGCGTGTTCGCCGAAGCTCACGAGCTGCTTTCCGGTCTTGGTCTGCCAGACGTAGAGCGACCGGCCGCTTCCGGCGAGCACGCGCGAGCCGTCCGGCGAGAACGCCACGCTGTAGAACGCGGTGGGCTTTGGGGCCTTGAATGTGCGGACTTCGCCGACTTTCGCCGGCAGCGTGCCGGGCTGGGCTTCGACCAGGATCTTCTCCAGCGCCTCCACGGCGGCGCGTCGCACTCGCAGACGTGGGTCGCTCAGGGCCTTGCGAAGGGCGGGCGCGGCAGCTTTGGCAGCCGGGCCGATTCTGCCCAGGGCGATGGCGGCCGCCTGGCGGTCTTGGCCGAGGTTGAAGTCGTCACCTGAGGGCACGTCGCCCAGCGCCTCGACCAGCGCCGGTACCGCCGGGGCCGCCTTCGGACCGATAGCCCCGAGCGTCTCGGCCGCACGCTGACGGTCCCAGTCACTGCCCAGGCCCTCGACGTTTCGCAGATCCTTCAGCAGCGCCGGCAGCACCAGCGTTGCGTCCGTCGTCAACTGCCAGATCGAGAACGCCGATGCGCACCGCACCTCGATATTCTCATCGTTCAGCGTGCGCTTCAGGTGCGGCAATGCCTTCCCGGCCTTTGGGCCGAGCCCGCCGATCGCCTCGGCTGCCGCCCGCCTGAGGTACAGGCTCTTCTGGTTACCCAGTGCCGCCAGGAGGGGGTCGAGGGCTGCGATGGCCGGCGGCCCGATGGCCCCTAACGCCCGCGCTGCGGTTGGAGGAATGCCCGAGCGTTTTCCTTCGCCCAACGCCGCAATCAGCCCATTTACGACCGGAGCGGTGCCGGCGCCGATTTGTCCCAGCGCCTTAGCGGCGGCCGAAGCAGCGCGACCATCCTTTTCTTTTTCTTTTTCTTTCAGGACCCGCAGCAGAGGAACCACCGCGTCTTTCGCCTCCGGGCCTATGGCGCCCAGTGCGCGGGCGGCGGATGCCCGGGTATGAAGGTTCGAATCGTCAAGGCTGGGGATAAGTTCTCGCATGGCGGGGCGAGCGTCACGCCCGAGGGTACTGAGGGCGTAGGTGGCCCAACCGCGAGACTTCGGGTTTTTGAGCTCCTTGCGGAGGTAAGGCACGGCCGCGGGGCCGATTCCTTTCCAGTGGATGTGCTCGGCGCCCCACGAGCCGTGGCCGCGCACCGCTTCAATAACAAAGGGCAGGGCCGCTTTGCTGCGAACGCCCTGGCGACTGAGCGCCCCAATGATCGTCTTGGGATACCCGAAGGTCCTGTCGGCGGCAATGGCGACAAGGACCGGCATGACCTTCTCTGTACGCCCGCGCACGAAGCCCAAAGCGTAGACCGCCCTGCAGCGAATATCGCGGGGGCGGGTGTGGGCCATTGTGACTAGGAAGCTGCTGCGGGCCATTGTGATAAGCTGGTCGACGGCTTCGTCGTCCGCCAGGGTGCCCAGTTCCTTGGCCGCCGCCGGCCATTTCTTATGGCCCGGCGATGTCAGGTCGTTCAGCAGCGCCTCGATCCTGACCGGGTCGAGTCTCCCGGCCTGCGCCTGCGACGAGCTGCGTCGAGTCGTGGCAGGCCGCGTTTTGGCCGCCGGGTGCGCGGTCGGCCGCGTCTTGGGCTGCGTTTTGGCGGCTGCCTTCTTGGCCGGTACCACCAGCGTGACCGGCGGGGCGCTCAATTTGCCCTCCCATAGGTCCGGCGCGCTGCCTTTACTCTCGAGCGTGACCGTAAGGCTGTACTTGCCCGGAGGCAAGGCCGGCAGGTGCCTCTCGGGGAGGATATAAGACCACGCCGGGTGGACGTAAGCGATCTGCTGTGGATCGAGCCAGTTGATAAGGTGCCCCGCGCCCGCCCCTGCGAGCCTGGCGTATACCTTCCCCCGCTCATCCCTTGCCGAAAGCCGCAAAACACACCCGCGAAAGAGCGCCCGATACATCACCCTTTTCTTCGAGGCGTTCTGCACGGCGAAGATAAGGACGCTCCCGCGAGGGCGGTCATGGGGATAGTGCACCATCCTGGCCCAGGCCCGCAGGCTGTTTACCTCCTTGCTCCACTTCCTGCTGTTCAGCTCAGCCAGGAGTTTCTTGAAGGTGTCGCGCTGCGAGATGCTCGACAGGCCGGCGCGGAGCGACCACGGCGGGTTGATCAGCCAGATGCCGTCGTCGCCAACCTTCCGGACGGTCGGCGGGCTGGCCATAAAGTGGGCGTTCTTGCGATTCAACCAGCCGGCCACAGTGATATCGACAGTCTTGACCGGTCTGCCCTTGAGCGTTTCGCGAACCTCCACGGTGGCCGTGCAATCGCGAGCGATGTTCCCGGGCTCGCCGCGCAGCGAGCCCATTTTGACGATCTTGCCGACAACGATCCGGTCCGCCAGGTCGAGGTGGCACACCAGCGGCATGGGCAGCGGTCCGGCAAGGGCGTAGTGCGTGAAGCAGCAGGTCAATACAACCGCCGGCAATACTGTCCACGTCCCCGAACTCTTCATGGACGGCTCCCTTTCATCCGCGGCCTGCAACCTAATGTTACCCCATTTTGCCCGGCTTTGCCCCGATTCGTTTCAGTCGGCTCGTTCTGATTGCCATCAGGGCGGGGATTGCTTACACTTCACGGCCATGGACGGCGAGTCACTTACTGAAAAGGCCGGCGGCCCGGAGCCGCAAAGTCAGGCGTGCCCGCAGGAGGCCGCGGGCTTCGACAACGAGAAGTACCTTCGGGAGCAGAGCGAGGCGATCCTCAAGCGTGCGGAGGAGTCGGCCGGGAAGCTGTACCTGGAGTTCGGGGGCAAGCTGATTTTCGACTACCACGCCGCGCGGGTGCTGCCGGGCTATGACCCGAACGTGAAGATGCGGCTGCTTCAGCGGCTTAAGGATGACGCGGAGATTATCCTGTGCATCTACGCCGGTCACATCGAGCACAAGAAGGTGCGGGCGGACTTCGGGATCACCTACGACGCGGACGCGTTCAAGCTGATCGACGACGTTCGGGAATGGGGCCTGGAGGTCTCGGCGGTGGTCATCACCCGCTTTGAGGGCCAGGCCAGCGCGGTCGCGTTCAAGACCAAGCTGGAGCGGCGCGGCGTTCGCACCGTCACGCACGGGACGATCAAGGGGTATCCCGCCGACGTGGACCTGATAGTCAGCGATCAGGGCTACGGGGCCAACCCGTTCATCGAGACCCACAAGCCCCTGGTGGTGGTGACCGGGCCCGGGCCCAACAGTGGAAAGATGGCCACCTGCCTGTCGCAGGTGTATCACGAGAACGCTCGAGGCCACGAGGCCGGCTACGCCAAGTTCGAGACGTTCCCGATCTGGCACCTGCCGCTGCGGCATCCGGTGAACGTCGCCTACGAGGCGGCTACGGCCGACATCCGCGACTTCAACATGATCGACCCGTTCCACCTGGAGGCGTACGGCCAGGCCACCGTCAACTACAACCGCGACGTCGAGAGCTTTCCGGTGCTGCGGACGATCCTTGAGCGGATCACGGGCGGGCGGAGCGTGTATCGCTCGCCGACGGACATGGGCGTGAACCGCGCGGGCTTTGCGATCGTGAGCGACGAGCTGGTGCGGCGGGCGGCGGCGCAGGAGGTGATCCGTCGCTATTTCCGCACTGCCTGTGAATACGCCATGGGCCTGAGCGACAAGCAGACGATCGACCGCATTGAGCTGCTGATGAAGGAGCTGGACGTGACGGCGGAGGATCGCAAGGTGGTCGCGGCCGCGCATCAGGCCGCCGCTTCCGCCGGCCAGGACGCCGCCAAGGGAAACGAGAGCGTCGTCTGCGGCGCCGCCATCGAGCTGCCGGATGGATCGGTGGTTACGGGCGTCAACTCGCCGCTGATGCACGCCGCCTCCAGCGCGGTGCTGAACGCCCTGAAGCAGATGGCGGAGATCCCCAGGAAGCTGCACTTGCTGTCGCCGGGCATTATCCAGTCCATCGGGCATCTCAAGCAGGACGTGCTCCAGCGGAAGACCATCAGCCTGGACCTGGAGGAGACGCTGATCGCGCTGGCCATCGCGTCGACCACCAATCCCACCGCCGAGCTGGCCATGTCGCAGATCAAGCGCCTGCGCGGCTGCGAGGTCCACATGACCCACATCCCAACGCCCGGCGACGACACCGGCCTG